>Ga0079997_134355_pt1 | contig 140877 bp, 145 predicted proteins | sample PerSpoCPS_CMetaG_FD_69200 | JGI IMG/M metagenome (GOLD analysis project Ga0079997, IMG submission 69200) | Archaeal communities from Yellowstone National Park, Wyoming, USA - Perpetual Spouter C (PS_C) MetaG (SPADES assembly) (version 2) | ecosystem: Environmental > Aquatic > Thermal springs >...
GGCGGGCGATACCGAGCGCCTCCTGTATCTCCTGCCCACCCAGGCGACCACCAACGCCATGTGGCGCCGGCTGCGAAGGATTTACGGCGAGGACGCCGTCGCCTTGGCTCATGGGCGGGCTCTGTACATGCTCCGCCACGAGCTGCGCCGAGAGAGCGATGAAGACCCGCTCGACGAACGCCTCTTCGGTTCGGTATTCGCTCGACCCGTGACCGTCGCCACACTGGACCAGTACCTGCTGGCACATCTCCACGGACGCCATTGGGAGGAGCGGCGCACCCTGGCGCGCCGAGCCACGGTGGTGCTTGATGAAATCCACGCCTACGAACCCTACACGCTGGGGCTTCTGCTGGAAGCGCTCGAGCGCGAGCCTCCAGCACGGCTCGCCTTAGCCAGCGCGACGCTGCCAGAGCCGCTCCTTGCGCTCTTCCCACGCGGAACGCTCATCGAAGCTGAGCTGGAGCTTTGGCAGCGCACGCGGCATCGGGTGGAGTTGCGCGAGGGAAGTCTGTTAGAGGACGGTGCTGAGGAAGCCTTGCGCTACGCCCGCGAGGGCAAGCGCGTGCTCGTGATCGCCAACACCGTTCGCGATGCGCAGGCGCTCCACCACAAGCTTGCGGAATGGGACTGGGAGAACCTCACGCTTCTGCATTCCCGCTTTACGCTGCGCGACCGCATGCAGAAGGAGGAACGGGTGAGCCAGGCGGAACCGGGCGCTATTTTCATCGCCACGCAGGTCGTCGAGGTGAGCCTGGACATCTCCTACGAGGTGCTCATCACCGAGATTGCGCCGGTGGATGCCCTCGTGCAGCGCATGGGGCGCGTGAATCGCCAAGGGGAGCATGCTCCTGCGCCTGTGCTCATCTACACCCAATGGTCGGAGGGAACGCAGCACGTCTACGGAAAGGAGCTGCTTGCCTGGAGCTTGGAGATCCTTGCGCAGCTTCCGCCCACGCCAACGGATAGGGATTTGGCGGAAGCGACACACCAGCTCTACGAGCGGGTCGTGCCCACGGAAGCATGGCAGCGCGAGCTTGCCGAAGGGAGCGCGACGCTCGATGAGCTCCAGCGCATTCTCGGATGCTACACGATCGACCTTTCCGACGAAGCGCTGCGCGAGCGCTTTACGGCGCGGCGCGGCATGGTGACGGTGGAGGTGCTTCCGGCGCAATTTGTGGAGGAAGCGTATCGGCTCAAGGGGCAAGGCGAACTCTGGCGGCTGCCCGAACTTCTGGTGCCGGTGCCCATCTGGTGGTTTAGGGAGTTTTCAGAGCAGTTTTCGCCCATTTCCGACTTGGGCGTGGTGCAGACAACGCTCACTTATGATGCTGAGTTGGGATTACACCCCCCTTCGCAATCCACTCCAGATAGCCGAATTAGTATACTATAAAAAGGAGAACGCTTATTGCGCTTGACGACATATTCACAAAGACGTATAGTGGTCCAGCATGTACGAGGAAGGTGCTTTCTATGGCTGCGATACCCGAAAAGCCCTTGGAAGAGTTGATCCATGAACTTCCCCCAGACTTACGCCAGCAAGTGCGGGACTTCGTGGAGTTCTTGCTGGAGAAACGGAGGCCAGAGAACCCTACCACATTGCGCCAGGACTAGGCAGGAGCTCTGGAAAAGTACAGGGAGAAGAAAGCTTTAGCATGGCGAGGTGATTGATGAGGAGAGACTGGCACTATGGCGCAAACGGAGTTGCTTGAGCTCAGCCCTAGCCCCTTGTTCACCGGCACCCAAGTCAATTATTATCTCGTTTGTCCTAGGAAGTTGTGGCTCTTCAGCAAAGACTTAGATATGGAGCATACGTCAGAATATGTCGAGCTGGGAAGGTTCATCCATGAGAGTACCTTCACCCGCCACGAGAAAGAGATCCTTATCGACCGCATCAAGATAGATTTCTCCAGCGGCGATGGCATCATCCACGAGGTCAAGAAGTCCGACGCCGTCGAAGAGGCTCACGTCTTCCAAGTGCTCTACTATCTCTATTATCTCAAGAGGGCCAAAGGGCTCTCAGGCCTCAGGGGGCGCATCCACTACCCCAAGCTGCGCCAGACCCAAGAAATCGAGCTTACCCCGGAGCGCGAGGCCGAACTCGAAAGCATTCTTGAGAAGATCGAAGAGATTCTTTCTCACGAGCAGCCGCCGCCACGCTTGGAGAAGCTCTCGTTTTGCAAGAAGTGCAGCTACTACGAGCTGTGCTATACTTAGGGGGTGAGGTGAGACCCTATGAGTATCTTCAAACTCGAACTACCACCAGAGGTCACCGCTGAAGAAGCACGCCTGTTGTTAGCGATCAAGCTGTATGAGACACATAAGCTGAGCCTCGGGCAAGCAGCTCAAGTGGCTGGATACTCCAAACGCACCTTCTTGGAGATCCTCGGACAACACGGCGTTCCCGTCTTTGACTATCCTCCAGAAGAACTGCGTGAGGAGGTCGCAGGGTGAAAGAGCCGGTGGTTACGAACAGCACCTGCCTTATCAGTTTGGAGCGCATCGGGTATCTGCAGCTTTTAGCCGATCTCTTTGAGCCCGTGGTCATTCCTCCCAAAGTACAAGAGGAATTTGCTAGTTCTGTTGCTTGGCTTCAGCTGAAAGTTCCAAGAAACTCAGCCCTGATCACCGCGCTCAGCCATATCGTAGGACCAGGAGAAGCAGAAGCCATTGCTCTGGCTGTAGAAGATCAGACACTGCTCATTCTCGACGATCTCAAGGCACGTCGGTGGGCTAAGCGTCTAGGAGTCCGCGTCATCGGTACGGTGGGGGTTCTGTTGCAAGCCAAGCGACAGCATCTCATCCCATCCGTACGACCCCTTTTGGAGGCATTGAAGAGCGCAGGCTTCCATATGAGCTCCGGCCTAGAAGAAGAGGCTTTACGCCTTGCTGGAGAGAAGCCTTGAAGGGTATCACGCATGGGCCGCAGTTACTATATCTTCAAGAGCGGTACGCTCTCCCGCGAGCAGAACACGGTCTATTTTGAGAACGCCGAGGGCAAGCGCCCCATCCCCGTCGAGGACATAGATGCGCTCTTTCTATTTGGCGAAGTGACCCTCAATAGCAAGTTCTTAGATTTTCTCGATAAGCACGGGATCTGCGCCCATTTCTTTGATTATTACGAGAACTACTCTGGGAGCTTCGTCCCGCGCCAGCCCAAGCAGTCCGGCTTTTTGCTGGTGCAGCAAGTCCAGCACTATCTGAGCGCTCCCAAGCGTCTGGCCATCGCCCGCGAGATCGTCTCCGCGGCCACCGACAACATCCTGAGAAATCTCAAATACTATAAGAACCGCATCGCAGAGGGCTCGACGCTCGAGCAGATCATCGCTGAGATCGAAGCAGAGCAGCAAATGATCCCCTCGGCGCGCGATACGATGGAGCTGATGGCCCTGGAGGGGCGCATCCGCGAGAGCTACTATCAGAGTTTTAATGTGATCTTGAATCTCCCTGAGCCCTTCCAAAGACGCGAGCGCCGCCCGCCTACCAACCCCATCAACGCCTTGATCTCGTTTGGCAACTCTTTGCTTTATGCTACGACGCTCAGCGAGATCTATCGAACTCAGCTCAATCCCACAGTGAGCTTCCTGCACGAGCCCAGTGCGCGGCGCTACTCGCTCAGCCTCGACCTCAGCGAGATCTTTAAGCCGATCATAGTAGACCGGACAATCTTCAAAGTGGTGAACGAGCGCATGATTCAGATGGACGACTTCGATCGTGATCTCAATTATTGTTATCTGAAAGAGAGTGGGCGCAAGACGTTCGTGCAGGAGTACGAGAGCAGACTGCAGCAGACGATCGAGCATCGAAAGCTGAAGAAGCACGTCTCGTACAGACACTTGATTCGCTTGGAGTGCTACAAGCTTGTGAAGCACCTGGTGGGCGAGGAGCCCTACGAGGGCTTTCGCATGTGGTGGTGAGCCTTTTGTACGTTGTGGTCGTCTACGATGTGGATGTTGCGCGGGTGCCGAAGGTCTGCAAGTTTTTAAGGAGATACTTGCATTGGGTGCAAAATTCCGTCTTTGAGGGGGAGCTGCGAGAGTCGCAGCTGGAGGAGGTACGTGCGGCATTACGAGAGCTGATAGACCCGACGAGCGACTCCGTCTATATCTATCGCGTGCGGGATGCCAAATGGATTGACAAGGAGATCCTTGGGCAGGAGCGCAGTCCCACGGAGGCGATCATTTGACCGGGTGTCGTCGAGGGGGGTATAATCGGGGCAGGTGGGAGCCGGGCCGCGGGCGCGGTGGGGTCTTTGAAAAGTGAAGAAGAGCGCTGGGCAAGCGACAAAGCCCCAGAGTCGTCGAGGTCCTGGGGGTTGTGCAAGATTGGGGCTCGACGACGAGAGGGGCTAGGGAAGATGAGGGGTGAGGGGCTGGGGAGAGATGGGGACAGAGCGCATGGCTTGCAGTCTTTCTTCGATGATCTCTTAGGCCCTCACCCTGGCATCTGCCCGGCCTTTTAATTGAACCAGTGTGGTATTGAAACGGCTTTCGAATCCCACGGGGCTGCGCGGAGATCATAAACTTTTAATTGAACCAGTGTGGTATTGAAACCTTCGAGGCTGAACTCTCGACCGCACTCCCAGCAACTTTTAATTGAACCAGTGTGGTATTGAAACCGCTTCTTAATTGGCTTTTTCGCACCATTGTTCTCGGGGCCTTTTAATTGAACCAGTGTGGTATTGAAACGAGCGCAGACGTACGGATCTACGAGGCATTCGCAGGTCTTTTAATTGAACCAGTGTGGTATTGAAACCATGTAAGACGACGTAATCATCCAATCGGTGAGGGACTTTTAATTGAACCAGTGTGGTATTGAAACGAGTCTGAGCCCGGGAGCGAGGCATTGTGACTATCTACTTTTAATTGAACCAGTGTGGTATTGAAACCTCTCCTGCACGGCGCGGCGACCTCCTTGAAGGACTCAACTTTTAATTGAACCAGTGTGGTATTGAAACAGGGGAGTGGGGTCTTGGGTAGCCGTCTCCAGGGCATTGCTTTTAATTGAACCAGTGTGGTATTGAAACGAGCATAAGCCCAGAGCCCGCACCCAATATGCAGTCCTTTTAATTGAACCAGTGTGGTATTGAAACCATTTTAGCAGCCGCAGTAGAACAATCCCTCTACTTCCCACTTTTAATTGAACCAGTGTGGTATTGAAACGAGCCCCAGCGGCGCTTCTTCGCCCAAATGCTCACGCTTTTAATTGAACCAGTGTGGTATTGAAACTTCTTGTACCTGATGCGAACATATCTCGCGGCGCGCAATCTTTTAATTGAACCAGTGTGGTATTGAAACGCGCGTGGCCGTGATCGCGGAGGCGATGAGGCAGAGGAACTTTTAATTGAACCAGTGTGGTATTGAAACCAGATTCCTATTTTTTCTCTACCAAGCACAGCAATCTCTTTTAATTGAACCAGTGTGGTATTGAAACAGACTGACATAAGCTGTCTTTAGTCTGTGTTTTATATACTTTTAATTGAACCAGTGTGGTATTGAAACCGGTATCCCCTCGGACGAGAACTTTCGGCGACGCTTCGCTTTTAATTGAACCAGTGTGGTATTGAAACCTAAAAGACGAATGAGTACACGTATGAGCATAGAGGCTTTTAATTGAACCAGTGTGGTATTGAAACTTGATTTACTTCTTACCCTAGACTGGCGTGAGCCGTCCTTTTAATTGAACCAGTGTGGTATTGAAACCTCTAAGTGCCGCTGGGCCGCGTCCCTAGCCATAGACTTTTAATTGAACCAGTGTGGTATTGAAACGTGGACGACGACGTCCTCCAAGCAGCCACTCATCGGCTTTTAATTGAACCAGTGTGGTATTGAAACCACTGAAGTTCACCCAAGACTTGGTCTCATCTAAGAATCTTTTAATTGAACCAGTGTGGTATTGAAACGTTTTTGATCAGCACCTCGCGTGTTTTCTCGTCGTATTCGACTTTTAATTGAACCAGTGTGGTATTGAAACAGAGGCACTTCTCCTCTGGACGTCGGGCAACTTGTCCTTTTAATTGAACCAGTGTGGTATTGAAACAATACGCTTCCGCGCTTGGCAATGGCTGGCTCAGCCTTTTAATTGAACCAGTGTGGTATTGAAACCTCGCCTTCTCAGGGTCTTCGGCGTAGAACGTCCTCTTTTAATTGAACCAGTGTGGTATTGAAACATTCGGATAAAATCTTCGTCGCCGCGGCGGGGAATTACGGCTTTTAATTGAACCAGTGTGGTATTTGGAATCGATTCAATGTTGCACACAAAAAACCAGTGCGCTATAATTCCCCCGTGAGCACCCAAACCACTCACGAAGAATCCACAGAACACTCTCAAAAGACCGACCCCATCGTCCCCCCCAATAGCGTCCACGTCCCCGGCCTCGCCGGCGCCAGACTCGCCAAAACCTTCCGCGCCCTGCGACACAGAAACTATCGGCTCTTCTGGACCGGCCAGCTCGTCTCTTTGACTGGAACGTGGATGCAGTCCATCGCCCAGGGCTGGCTCGTCTATCTCTTAACAAAATCCGCCCTCAGCTTGGGAGTGGTCAGCTTCTCCCAGTTCCTGCCCGTCTTGCTCTTCACGCTTCTTGGCGGCGTCGCCGCCGACCGCTTCGACCGCCACAAAGTAGTGCTCTGCACCCAAACGGCTTCACTCCTCCAAGCGGCCCTCTTGGCCGCGCTCACCTTGATGGGCATCGTGCAGCTGTGGCACGTCATCGCCCTGGCGTTCCTGCTGGGCACGATCAATGCCTTCGACACCCCGGCGCGTCAGTCCCTCATCCATGAGCTCGTCACCAAAGACGACCTCATGAACGCCATCGCCCTCAATTCCACAGCGTTCAACAGCACGCGCATCGTCGGCCCGGCTCTGGCCGGAACGCTCCTGGGAGCCCTGAGCACCTGGCTGCACTCGCAGTTTGCCTTCGATACGTCCACGGCGACGCGCATCGCCGTGGGGCTCTGCTTCGCCATCAACGCTCTGTCGTATGTGGCCGTCATCGTGGGCTTGCTGCTCATGGAGCGCCACCCCAACGCCCCGTCCAACGATCACGAATCCGTCTGGAGGAGTCTGTGGGCTGGGCTCGACTACGCCCGCCGCGATACCCGCGTGCTCGCCCTGCTCAGCCTTCTTGGGGTCTCCAGCATCTTCGGGTTCTCATATATGACCCTCATGCCCCTCTACGCCGGGGAGATTCTGAAAGTCGGCCCGCAAGGCTACGGGTTCTTGATGGCCGCGGCGGGGCTGGGAGCGCTCTCCGGTGCACTGATCTTAGCGTCGTTGGGGAATTACCAGCGCAAGGGCTTTCTGCTCACGATGGGCAACTTCGTCTTCCCCGTGATGCTGTTGATCTTCGCGCAGTCGAAGCTCTTTGTGCTCTCGTTGATCGCGCTGGTGGGCTTTGGCTGGGGGCTGATCACCCAGAACGCCCTGACGAACACACTGTTGCAGACGATCGTCCCTGGGGAGCTGCGCGGGCGGATTCTCGGTCTGTATACGTTGATGTTCATGGGGATGCTGCCGTTTGGGAGCTTACAGATGGGGGCGCTGGCGGAGAGATTTAGCGCGCCGGTGGCGCTCTCGATCGGCGCTTTGATCTGTCTGGGGTTTGGGCTCTTTGTGTGGTGGCGCTGGCCGCACGTGCGGGCGTTGCCCTAGCTTGAATTTCCCCGTGCCGTCTGATATACTCAACACAACTTCAGCCCGTCAACGCCGTGAGACAGTTGGCAGTTCTCAGTTTGGCAGTTAGAAAGCTGTCCAACTCAGAACTGACAAACTGATCTAGCGGGCACGCGGTGGCAGAGAGGGTATGCTATGGAGCGTGAGCGGGAACTCACCCCAGAGGAGCGTTTTACCGAGCTCGTGGCGGTGCGCGAAAAAGAGAAGGAGCTCAAGCGCCGTCTGGAAGAGGCCCAAGCGCGTGCCCAAGAGATTCTCGGGCAGGCGCGGGAGCGCGCGGCCTTGCTGAGGGCGCAAGCCGCGCAGGAGCTGCAGCGCGAGCTTGAGCAGCTGCGGGCACGCGAGCGCGCCGCTTTAGAAGCTGAGATCGAGAAGATCCTCTCCGAAGGCCGGGCTGCGGCCCAGCGCGCGTACGCGCGCGCCACGGAGAAGCTCGTCCCCCTGGCCGAGAGGCTTCGCCGCCAGCTCCTTGGTGAGTGACGACCATGCAGCGCGCCATGACCCGCCTCTACGTGCTCTACAGCCGAGACCGCGAGCAGGCGCTCGTGCGCGCGCTCCAGCGCCTCGGGGTACTCCACATCGAGCCGATCCCAGAGCTTCCGCGGCGCACCCTCGCCGACAGTCGCCACGAACTCGAAGAACTCTTGCTCAAGGTCAAGGGGCTTGAAGAGGCCCTTACCCTGGCCTGCGGCCCCCAGACTTCGCCTGGATCGTACACCGTGCCGCCGCAGGCGGCACGACGAACAGTCCAGACGAAGTCTGGGGATGAGGGCCGGGAGGATCTCGATCCTCACGAGATCCGCGCGCTAGAGGAGCAGGTGCGACGCGTGCTTGCGGAGCGCCGCCACATCCAAGAGCGGCTCGACGCTGCCACGAGAGTCGCCCCTGTGCTTGAGGTGGTGGCACGCTTGCTTCAAGAAGTGGGCACTCGACCCGGCTGGGAGACCGTGGTGGGCCTGGGCAGCAGCGAGATCGCGCATCAGGAGATCGTGCACTTTCTCGAGCGCACGCTGCCGGGGCGCTGCCTTGTGAGGGTCCAGCAGCTGCCTGAGCGCCGCTGGGTGCTCGTGGCTGCGGGAGAAGGCGAGTATGCGCCGGCGATGCGAGAGTATCTCGAATCCAAGGGCATCCGTCCCCTGGCCCTGCCCACGCACATCCCCAGCACACTGCCCCTGCCAGAGGCCATAGCGCAGCTGCAGCGGGAGCTTGCGGAAGGCCCCGCGCGCCTGCGCGAGCTCGACCGCGCTCTGAGCGAGATCGCGCAGACTCAGGGGGCTCGCGTGCGCGCCCTCGCCCGCTCCCTTGAGAACCGGATCGCCCAACTCAATGCCCTGGAGCGCTTCGGGTATACAGAGTATACTCTGCTCATCAGCGGCTGGGTCCCCGCCGACGAGTACGATCACTTCGTCAAGAAGCTGACGGAGCAATTCCCAGGGATCATCGTGCGCCAAGACCCCCAGCCCGCTCCCCCCGAAGAGATCCCCGTGGCGCTCAAAAATAATGCGTGGGCTCGGCCCTATGAGCTCTTCCTCTCGATCATGGGCGTGCCCAGGTACGGCACGGTTGACCCCGTTCCGCTGGTGAGCTTCTTCTTCCCGCTCTTTTTTGGGATTATCGTGGGGGACATGGGCTACGGCGCGGTGATCGCTCTGGTGGGGCTGTGGCTGCGCCGCCGGTTTGCGCACTCCGAGCTCATCAAGAGCGCAAGCCAGATCGTGCTGCACTGCGCCCTCTCGACGATCTTCTTCGGGGCGATCTTTGCCGAACTCTTTGGGTTTATCTTGCCGTACCCGCACTTTTCGCGCGGCGAGCAGACCGACGAGCTCTTGCTCTTCTCCGTGGCGCTTGGGGTGACCCAAATACTGTTGGGCTTTGCGCTGGGGGCGATCAACGCGCTGCGGGAGAGACATAAGAAGCACGCGGTAGCGAAGATCGCGGCTATCGGGGCTTTAGTGGGCCTTGGGTTGAGCGTCGGGGCGTTGGCCGGCCAGCTCCCGGAGGTCTTCAAGACCCCAAGCTTCGCGCTGCTGGCCGTGGCCATCTTGCTCTTGGTGATGAGCGAGGGGCTGATCGGGGTCTTGGAGCTCGTCAGTTATGTCGGGAATATTATCTCTTATGCGCGGTTGATGGGCTTTGGCTTGGTCGGGCTGAAGATCGCCGAGCTGATCAACGAAGCAGGCCATGCGCTGCACAACGTCTTTCTTGCAGTGCTCATCGGGATTGTGGCACATTCGGCCAATTTAGGGCTGGCGCTCTTCGAGTCCACGGTGCAGTCGGCGCGGTTGCACTACGTCGAGTTCTTTCAGAAATTCTTGGAGCTGGGCGGGCGCAAGTATGAGCCGTTTCGCGAAATATGACCTCACCCCACTCCCCGATCGGGGGGTGAGGTGGATCTCAAAGGAGGTACGATGAAGAAACTCGTGTTAGCTGTTGCGGTCTTCAACGTCGTCGTGCTTGGAGCGTGTCTGATCGGGCTGGCCCAGGAGCTGCCCCAGTATGCCGAGAGCCCGCTGGCAGCGGGGCTGAAGGCCATCGCGGCGGCGATCGCGTTCGTCGGCGGGGCGCTGGGCACAGCGATCGCGCAGTCGCGCATCGGCCCGGCGGCCGTCGCTGCGATTGCCGAAGACCAGAAGAACTTCGTGAGCGCGCTGATCCTCGTGGCTATTCCCGAAACGATGGTCGTCTTCGGGTTCGTTGTCGTCTTCTTGCTGTGATCAGTCCCCTCACCCCTTGCTCCCCTCTCCCTCCGAGGGGAGAGGGGACGGGGGTGAGGATGAGAAAATTTATGGAGCTCTTACGGCAGATCGAAGAGGAGGGCGAGCGCAAGATTCGAGAGCTGTTGGAGCAAGCCGAGCGCCAAGCTCAAGAACTGCTTGCCCAAACAGAACGCGAGATCGCGCGCGAGCGCGAGCGCGCCCTCAACGAGCTGCGCGCGCAGCTGGAGCAGGAGCGCCGCGCGGCCCTCAGCCGGGCGCACGCCCACGCCCGCACCGAACAGACGCGCGCGGTGACCACTGCCATCGAGGAGCTCTTTCACAATCTCGCCAACGAGATGGCACGCCTCAGGGAAGACCCGCAGCGATACCGACAGTTCCTGCAGCGGTGCCTGCGCGAGGCCCACGAGGCGATTCAAGGGACACTTGTGGTTCGCGCCGACCCTCAAGACTCCTCGATCGTCCAGGAGCTTCTCCGCGATACCCCTCACAAGCTGGGAGAGCCCATCCGGACCGTGGGAGGACTGATGGTGACCAACGACCGTGGAGACGTCATCGTGGACAATCGCTTGGAGACGCGCCTGGCCAACCTCAAGGCTCGCTCGCTCGCCGAGCTTGGCCGCGCCCTGCGCGACTAGCTATGTCGTACGAATATCTCAACACCCGCGTCCGCGTGATGCTGGCGAGGCTGCTTGCGCCCCAGCAGTTCCTCGCGCTGCTGGAGCTGCGCGAGCTTCCCCAGCTCATCACGGCTCTAAGCGACACCGACTATGCCCCGGAGCTCGAACGCAGCTCGGTAGAGTTCTCCGGGTATGAGCTGATCGAGAACGCCTTGATCGCTCATGGGCAACGAGCCTTCCAGAAGTTGCTCACCATCGCTCCGGAGGGCCCGCGCCAACTCCTTGAGATCGTCCTTGAGCGCTTCGAGGTCTTCAATCTCAAGACGATCGTGCGGGGCTTGCACGCAGGCGCCCCCGCCAAGGAGGTAGCCCGCAGCCTCTATCCCTCCCTGCTCTTCTCGCAGACGTTCTACACGGAGCTGTTGCAGCGGGGCACGCTGCGGGACATGCTCGATTATCTGCTGAGCACCGGCAATCGCTACTACAAGCCGCTGGCGGCGATCTTCCCCGAATACGAGCGCACGGGCAAGCTCGCGCTGCTGGAGCACGCCCTCGATTCGTTCTACTTTGCCAACGCTCGCGCGAGGCTCCGCGAATATGCCGATGAGAACGCCAAGATCGTCCAAGACGCCTTGGACACGGAGACGGATATTCTCAATCTCGTCTACGCGCTGCGGGTCGTGGCTGCGGGGGTGCGCTCCCCTGAGAGGGAGCGCTATATATTAGCTGGAGGGCGCCTCTCGACGGAGGCCGTGCGCGAGCTCCTCAACGCCGCCGATCTCGATGATCTCTTGAAGAAGGTGCGGCGCACGCCCTACGGCAAGGCCCTCGCCGCGGAAGCGGAGCTCTCCATCACTCGCCTCCAAGGGCGTCTAGAGAATCTGCTCTACCGGGAGCTCTGCCGCCTGGAGCGGGGGCGGTTCTTTGACATCCACATGGCCATCAGCTATATCTGGCGCAAGAGCGCGGAGATCACCAACATCCGGGTGATCGCCAGCGGCCTGGCGCGCCGCGCCAGCCGCGCCCAGATCGAGGAGCATCTCATTCCGCTGGAGGTCTTCGCATGAGACCAGTGATCGTGGCTCCACCAGATCTAGCAGACGGATTCCGCTTGGCGGGCGTAGCGGTCTATGAGATCCGCTCGCCTGAGGAGATCCCGCAGATCGTCCAGCGCATCCGCGAGCAGCCCGATGTCGCCTTGGTCTTGGTGGACGAGCGCTTCTGCGAGGGGTTTGAGCGGGCTTTTGCGGGGAGCGAGCTGCCCATGATCGCGTCGTTCCCCGCCGAGGAGGTCGCCCGCGAGGAGACGTATATAGACGAGCTGACGCGACGGTTCCTGGGGCAAAAGATCTACATCGAGGGAGAGTGAGCAAGCTATGATCGTTGGGAGGATCTCGCGCATCTCCGGGCCGGTGGTCAACGCGCGCGGCATGGAGGGCATCAAGATCCGAGATCTGGTGCGCGTGGGCGAGCTGGGGCTCGTCGGGGAAGTGATCGAGGTCAAGGGCGATACAGTTGCCATCCAAGTCTACGAGGAGACCGACGGCTTGACCGTGGGCGAGCCCGTCAGGAGCGAGGGAAAGCCCTTCCTCGCCGAGCTTGGGCCAGGGCTCCTGGGGATGATCTACGACGGCATTCAGCGCCCGTTGGAGATCATCCGCGATCAGACGGGGAGCTTCATCGCCCGCGGCGCCACCGCCGATCCGCTCGACAGAACCAAGAGATGGCACTTCGTGCCCACGGCCCAGCCGGGACAGTTTGTCTCCCAGGGGGACATCATCGGCTGGGTGCAAGAGACCCCGGCGATCCAGCACAAGATCATGGTCCCCGAGGGGGTCTCCGGGAAGATCGTGTGGATTCGCGAGGGCGATTTCACCGTGGACGACCCCGTCGCTGAGCTCGATACGGGCCAGCAGCTCTTGCTCAAGCAGTGGTGGCCGATCCGGCGGCCGCGCCCCATCCTTCAGAAGATCGCCGCGGGGGTGCCGCTGGTCACAGGGCAGAGGATCTTCGACGTCTTCTTCCCCGTGGCCAAAGGGGGCAGCGCGATCGTGCCTGGCCCGTTTGGCTCGGGGAAGACCGTGACCCAGCAAGCTCTCGCCAAATGGTCCGACGCCGACATCGTCATCTATATTGGGTGTGGGGAGCGCGGCAACGAGATGACGGAGGTCTTGACGGAATTCCCCCATCTGGAGGACCCGCGCACCGGAGCGCCCCTGATGCAACGCACGGTGCTGATCGCCAATACGTCGAATATGCCCGTAGCCGCGCGCGAAACGAGCATCTACACGGGGATTACGATTGCTGAGTACTATCGCGACATGGGCTATGACGTGGCGCTCATGGCCGACTCCACCTCGCGGTGGGCCGAGGCCCTGCGCGAGATCTCCGGGCGCTTGGAGGAGATGCCCGGCGAGGAGGGGTATCCGCCATACCTGGCGAGCCGCATCGCTGAATTTTACGAGCGCGCCGGACGCGCCATCTGCTTGGGGAATCCCACGCGCGAGGGCTCGGTCACGGTGATCGGCGCGGTCTCGCCCCCAGGAGGGGACTTCTCCGAGCCGGTGACCCAGAACTCTCTCAGAATTGCCGGGGCGTTCTGGGCCCTCGATGCCCGCCTCGCCTACAGTCGGCACTTCCCTGCGATCAATTGGCTGACAAGCTATACGCTCTATCTGGACGCCCTGCAGGAGTGGTACACCCAGAACGTCGGGGCGGACTTCCTCCAGATGCGCCGTGAACTTCTCGAGATCTTACAGAAAGAGGACGAGCTGAGGAAGATCGTTCAGCTGGTGGGGAGAGAATCCCTCAGCGAGCCCGATAAGCTGCTGTTGGATATCGCGCGGACGATCCGCGATGATTTCCTGCGCCAGAACGCGTTTCACGAGGTGGACGCCTTCTGCCCCCTCAAGAAACAGTACTATATGATGAAAGCGATCTTGGTCTTCTATGATAATTGCCGCAGGGCGCTCGGCACGATCCCCTACGAGGAGATCCTCAAATTCCCCGGCTGGGAGCAGTTGAGTAAGATGCGCTATATCCCCAACGACCAGATCGAGGCGTTCTTCCCCAAGCTTCTAGAGGAGCTCAGTCTCTCCACGGAGGTCAAGAGCCTATGAGCACAGCGCTCTACGCCAAAGCTTATAGAAACATCACGGACATCAAGGGGCCGTTAGTGTTCTTGCGCAGCGTCCAGGGCGTGCGCTACGGCGAGCGGATCACCCTGATAAACAGTCTAGGGCAGCGGAAATCCGGCCAAGTCCTCGAGGTGAGCGAACACGCGATCGTCGTGCAGGTCTTCGAGGGCAGCGATGGCCTAGACAAAAAGGACACGGCAGTCTTCTTCAGCGGTGACGTCGTCAAGATCGGGCTCTCGGAGGCGATGCTCGGCCGGGTCTTTGACGGCTCCGGCAACCTCCGCGATGGCTTAGGACCGATCCTGCCTGAGGTCGAGCGCCCCATCACCGGCAGCCCCATCAACCCTGTATGCCGACAGCAACCCTCACAGTACATCGAGACCGGCATCTCCACTATAGATCTGATGAACACCCTCGTCAAGGGGCAGAAGCTCCCCATCTTCACGGGGGCGGGGTTGCCCGCCAATCGCGTCGCCGTGCAGATCGCCCGCCAGGTCATCCGCCAATCCCAGGGGGAGCTCATCGTGGTCTTTGCCGGGATCGGGATCACCTCGCGCGAGTATAGTTATTTTTATAAAGAGTTCCAGGACTCCGGGGCCATCGCCAACTCCGTGCTCTTTCTCAACTTGGCCGATGATCCCACGATCGAGCGCATCCTCACCCCGCGGCTCGCCCTCACCACCGCGGAGTACTTTGCGTTCGACAAGGGACGAGATGTCTTGGTGATCCTCACGGATATGCTCAATTATGCCAACGCCCTGCGGGAGATCAGCTCCGCGCGCGAGGAGATCCCAGGGCGCCGCGGCTATCCGGGCTATCTCTACACAGACTTAGCGACAAACTACGAACGCGCCGGGATCATCAAAGGGCAGCAGGGCTCGGTCACCCAACTGCCCATCGTCACCATGCCCAACGACGACATCACCCATCCGGTCATCGATCTGACGGGCTATATCACCGAGGGGCAGCTCATCTTGAGCCGCGAGCTCGACCGCAAGGGGATCTATCCCCCGATCAACCCTCTGCCCAGCCTCTCGCGCCTGATGAACCTGGGGATCGGCAAGGGCAAGACGCGGGAAGACCATCGCCAGGTGCAAGATCAGCTCTATGCCCTCTACGCCCAGGGCAAAGAGCTTGAGAAGCTCACGGCGATCATCGGCATGGCAGGCTTGGGAGAGAGCGAGCGCAAGATCTTGCGCTTCACCGAGCGCTTCGAGAGGGAATTCATCAACCAAGGGGAGCGCCCGCGCTCCCTGCACGAGAGCCTCGAGCTTGCCTGGGACTTGCTCGGCGAGGTCCCGCGCGATGCCTTGCGCCGCATCGAAGAGCACTTTATCCAGAAATATATGCGGGTGCGCGTCCATACCCCAGCCGAGGGGACAAGGGTCGTTGAAAGCGCGTGAACTCTTTCGTATCGTATGAGACAATGGTCAATATCTTAGAGGTGCTGACGAGCGATCGGCCGATCGGCGAGATCGTGGCGATCTTCCAGAGGGAGTTTACGGCGGTCCTGCGGGAGGCGCTCAGTCGAAGGGCTCGCGCCTGGGAGGACCTGCCGCCCTTGGCCAGGGAGGCGCTTGCTGGGGAGCGCCCGTTTAGCTTGGAGCAATTTATCTGTCGCGGCGGCAAGCGCATCCGCCCCCTTCTTTTCTGCTGCGGGTATCTGTGCCTGGGGGGCAAGAGCGCCCGCGCCATCCTCGAAGCATCCGTCGCCGTCGAGCTGCTCCAGGCGGGGCTCATCATCCACGACGACGTGATCGATCGCAGCTTCGAGCGCAGGGGCGGCCCCACTATGCATCGCCTCTGGGAAGAATACTTTCATCACGCGCACTATCGCGCTCGCTACGCCACAGAAGCGGAGCACTTTGGGCTCTCCATGGCCTTGCTCATGGGGGATATCGCCTCGGCGCTCGCGTATGAGATCCTCGCCCATGCTGACTTCCCCCTTGAGGCGCGCTTGCGCGCTGTGCATACGTTCAGCGACGTCATCTGCCGCGTGGCGTTTGGCGAGCTGCTCGATGTCGACCTTGGGATGCGTCCCCTGGAGACGCTCACCGAAGAAGAGATTATCAAAGTCTATGAGCTGAAGACCGCGGGATATACCACCGAGGGCCCGCTCCATATGGGAGCGGTCTTAGGGGGAGCTCGCCCCCAGCAGCTCGCCCTGCTGAGCGCCTATGCCGTGCCCTTGGGGATCGCGTTCCAGATCCAAGATGATCTGTTGGGGATGTTTGGGAGCCGGGATGCCATCGGCAAGGACGAGGGGGCAGATCTCTTCGAAGCGAAGCGGACGCCCTTGCTCTTAGCCGCGTTCTGCAACAGCGCGCCGCAGGAGCGCGCCGTGCTCCAGAGGGCTCTCCAGGACCCCCAGCACGCCAAAGGCGCCCTGGAGCACGTGCGCCAGATCCTCAAGCGCAGCGGCGCGGTGGACCACGCCCATGAGCTTATCGCTCAGAATTTCGCGAAAGTCTACGAGAGCTTACACCCCATCGAGGAGGAGTTTGGGGCAACAGCGGCGCGCGTGCTGCGCGCCGTCGCTGCTTATATCGAAGATCGTCAGGACTACAAGGGGGCGGTACAAGCCTATGGCAGCAACGCTCGCGGGAGCTGAGGATGCGGTCGTGCAGCTCGATCGGGAGCGCATGCCGACCCACGTGGCGATCATCATGGATGGCAACGGGCGGTGGGCGGCGGCCCGTGGGCTCAACGTCTGTGAGGGCCACAAAGCCGGGCGCGAAGCCCTCAAGCGCACGATCAAGGCCTGCCTGCAGCTGGGCATCCCCTATCTCACGGTCTATGCGTTCTCTACAGAGAATTGGCGCCGCCCCCCAAGCGAGGTCCGCTCCCTCATGGGATTGCTCGAGCAGGCTATTGATGAGGAGCTTGAGGAACTCAAGCGCAACGGGATTCGCGTGCGCGTCATCGGGCGATTAGAGGAGAAGCTTCCCCCAGGGCTCGTCCAGAAGGTGCGCCGCGTCATCGAGGAGACGAAACACAACCGAAGGCTGACGCTGACCGTGGCCCTCAACTATGGGGGGCGAGCGGAGATCATTGACGCCGTGCGCGCGGTCGCGCGCGAGGCCGCGGCCGGCCGCCTGGCCCCCCACGAGATCACCGAGGAGAGTTTCCGCCACTTCCTCTATACCAACGGCACGCCCGATCCTGATCTGGTCATCCGCACCGGTGGGGAGATGCGCCTCAGCAATTTCCTGCTGTGGCAGCTGGCCTACGCGGAATTCGTCTCCACCAAGGTCTTATGGCCGGACTTCGGCAAGAGGGAGCTCATCAGGGCGATTCTCGAGTATCAGCGGCGCGAGCGGCGCTTTGGAGGACGCCATGGAGACGATCAAAGCCACCCGCGATGAACTTTTGCGCACCCGGGCCGAGCTGGCCATCGCCCAGGAGGGCAAGCAGATCCTCGAGAAGAAGAAAGAAGCGCTCCTGAGCCAATTTCTGGCGATGGTGCGCCAGTACAAGGGGCGCCGCGAGGCGCTGGTGGCGGATCTCAAAACCCTCAAAGACCTCATCGCGTTGACGCGGGCGCGCGACGGCGCTATCACCCTCAGCTCGATAGCTCTGGCCACCGGCCAAGAGATCACTCTCCAGATCACGCGCGACAACATCATGGGCACGAAGATCTTCCATGCGCAGCATCCCCAGGTTCAGCGCGACCTGCTCTCGCGCGGCTATAATCCCGCGGGCATCAGCAGCCGCATCGAGGCCTGTGCGGAGCTCGCCGAACGATTATTGGACAAGATGCTCGACATTGCGCATCTGGAGCATAATATTAAGACGGTGGGGCGGGAGATGCGCAGCCTCAACACCAAGATCAACGCCCTCGAAGAGAACATCATCCCGGCGCTCCGGGCGAAGAAGCGCTATATCGAGGACGTGCTCGAGCAGAGCGAGCGCGAGGAGATCTTTCGCTTGAAGATGATCAAGCGGGCCCAGGAGAGCAAATCCGAAAAAGCTATTCCCATAGCTCCGCCAGCGTGATCTCTAATTTCGGGAAGAGGGCGGGCCGGAAGATCTCATCGCCCTGGTAGGTGGCGGCGTGGCGAAAAGCGCGGGTCTTGGCATCAAGCTTATAGACTTCGAGGGTCTCGCGGTCGGGATCGATCAGCCAATACTCTTTGACACCGTGGCGGGCATAGATTTGCATCTTTGCCGTGCGATCTTGCTCCTCGGTTGCCTCGGACAGTATCTCGACCATCAGATCGGTAGCGCCTTGAATATTCTGTTCCGTGATGATCTTTTTGCGCGCCTTGGAGACAAAGAGCAAGTCCGGCTGAACGACGTTGGTGTAGGATAAGACCACGTCGGTTGGAGCGTGCAAGACGAGGCCGAGCTTGTGCGTGCGCACGTGATGGTGCAGGATGGCATAAAGATTGCCCGATACGATTTGATGCTTCGTCGTGGGTGACGGGCTCACGAGGATCTCCCCCTCTAAGATCTCGTAGCGTCTGCCGTCATTGGGCAGCCGGAGGTAGTCATCATACGTCAAGACGATCTTCTGCAGTGCGCCGACGGCCTGGGCCATTGATCTCACCTTGCTTAGTATACAGCTTAGATATCCAAGTTCGTGATCATGTCGCTATTCTCTAAGATAAAGTCCCGGCGTGGGCCGACCTCGCTGCCCATGAGCACCCGGAAGAGCTCCTCGGCTTGGAGGGCATCGTTGATCGTCACTTGCTTGAGGATGCGCTTTTCGGGGTTCATGGTCGTCTCCCACAGCTCCTCGGGGTTCATCTCGCCGAGGCCCTTGTAGCGCTTCACCTCGAAATGCCCCGCTTGACCATCGTGTTGGCTGCGCCACTGCTGCAGTTCTTCTTCGGAGTAGAGATAGAAGACCTGGCGCCCCTTCTTCACTTGGTAGAGCGGCGGCTTGGCGATGTAGACGTGGCCGCGCTCGATGAGCTGGCGGACGTTACGGAACAAGAACGTGAGCAAGAGCGTCCGGATATGCGCCCCGTCTATGTCCGCATCGCACATCAGAATAATCTTATGATAGCGCAAGCGCTCGATATCAAACTCCTCGCGGATGCCCGTGCCTAGCGCGGTGATGAGCGCGTTGAGCTCTTTGTTATCCAAGAGCTTATTGAGTGCAGCTTTTTCGACGTTGAGGACCTTGCCGCGCAAGGGGAGGATCGCTTGGAATTCTCGGTTGCGCCCCTGCTTGGCGCTGCCGCCGGCGGAGTCGCCCTCGACTATATAGAGCTCGCACTTGGCCGGGTCTTTCTCGGCGCAGTCGGCGAGCTTCCCCGGCAGGGTGGTGCTCGCCAGCAGCCCCTTGCGGCGGACGAGCTGCTTGGCTTTCTTAGCGGCTAAGCGAGCCTCTTGGGCGCGGAGCGCCTTCTCCAAGAGTATTCGAGCTGTCCCCGGATTGTTGTTGAAGTAGAGCAAGAGCTGCTCGCGCACAATATTCGAAACGCGCTCTTGCACCTCGGGGTTGCCGAGCTTTGTCTTGGTCTGTCCCTCAAATTGGGGGTTGCGCAGCTTCACGGAGATGATAGCCGTCAAGCCCTCGCGAACGTCTCGCCCATCGAGATTTTCGGCGTCTTGGGTGATGATCTTCTTCTCGCGGCCGTATTCGTTGAAGACGCGCGTGAGCGCGGTCTTGAAGCCCATGAGGTGTGTGCCGCCCTCTTTGGTGTTGATGATATTGGCGAAACTGTAGATGTTCTCGTCGTACTCGTCGGTAAACTGCATGGCCACTTCGAGCACAAACCCTGAGGCTCCGTTCTCGTCCTTGAAGTAGATGATGTCGTCGTGGAGGGGCTTGCGCCCTTCGTTGAGCTCTTTGACGTAAGCGGCGATGCCGCCCTCGGACTGAAAGTGTCTTTGAATCCCGGTGATGCGATTGTCCAGATAGATCGAGAGCCCAGGGTTGAGATAGGCGATCTCTTTGAGCCGGTGGGAGAGGCGGGCAAAGTCATATTTGATCTCGCCAAAGATCTCGCGATCGGGCAGGAAGGTGACGGTCGTGCCCGTATCGGTGGCCTCGCCGATGATCTGCAGCTCGCAGACCTTCCGGCCGCGCTGGAATTTCTGATAGTATCGTTTGCCGTTGCGGCGGACTTCGACCTCGAGAAACTCCGAGAGCGCGTTGACAACGGAAGCGCCGACGCCGTGCAGCCCCCCGGAGACTTTATAGCTTCCGGTGTCGAACTTGCCGCCGGCGTGGAGCTTTGTGTAGACTAATTCGACAGTATTGATGCCGGCTTCGGGATGGATCTCGGTGGGGATGCCGCGCCCGTTATCCGAGACGGTGATTTTATTATCTTCGTGGACGATGACTTTGATCTCGGTGCAGGCGCCGGCGAGGTGCTCGTCAACGGCGTTGTCCACGATCTCCCAGATGAGGTGCATGAGGCCGTCTTGGCCCGTGCCCCCGATGTACATCCCCGGGCGCATGCGCACGGCCTCTAAGTCTTCCAAAACTTTGATCTGTTCGGCTCCGTATTCGTTCACGGTGGCTACGGAGTTGGCGTTGTGAGCTTTCTCTACCAAGGTCTCTCACCCCTGATGCACAATTATACCGAATTGTACTGACAAAAGCAAAAGAAATCCGTCTAGGGGCAAGGTGACGGCAGCGGGGCAGATCCCCTTGCTCCCGAAGATATAGCTGACTATAATAGTAAGCTGACCATGAAGATTATCTTTGGGAAGCTATCAACCCCTCGGGAGTTAGCGTGGTCTCTTGCGGTTTTGATCATCATTGTTGTGGGTGGTGTCGTCGCGATCTATTATCCGATTTTTGCTATAGTGCCTTTGGGAATCTTGATAGCTTTGTTTGGTCGAGCTATATTCTCTCAGGATCTTAGGCGAGAGATCCAAGAATTTCGAGAGAGGTGGTTGCACCGAATCGAATAGAAGCCCTTAATCCTCCAGATGAGCTGATGAGTCCCTCAAGATCAGCTTGGGCTTGGTCCCCTTCTGAGTGGGAGGAAGCTGCTCGTGGATATTGAAGTACTCCCTAAGCGCTGGCGCGTCCTTGATACTGAAGCGCACGATGCGCCCTGGAACATGGCCCTTGACGAAGCGCTCTTGCTCGTGTGCGATGAGCAGCCACATATCACGCTGCGTTTCTATGGATGGGCCCGCCCGACCCTCTCCCTGGGATACTTTCAGAGCGTGCACGACGTCAATCTCGGCGAGTGCGCGCGCCGGGGTTTTGAGTGGATAAGACGGCCTACGGGCGGCCGAGCCGTCCTGCACGACCATGAGCTGACCTACAGTATCGTTGCGCCCATAGAAGCGCTAGGCGCAAGCGTCGCCCAGTCGCACGAGAGGATCAGTCGAGCGTTAGCCGTAGGGCTAGAGAAGCTTGGGCTCCACGCAGAATTTTCGCCATCAAGGGTGAGCGCAAAAGAAGCGAGCGCGGCGTGTTTTGCTGCCCCAGCGCTCGTTGAGCTGACCGTGCAGGGGAAGAAGATCATCGGCAGCGCCCAGGTGCGCACGAAACGATCGCTCTTGCAGCATGGCTCGATCCCCATCACTATAGATTTTGAAGCTTGGGAAGCGCTGATGAAAATCTCTGCATCGGCGTTGCGCCGCAAGGCTATAAGCGTGAGCGAGGCTCTTGGCCAAGAGCTTTCAATAGATGAGCTGAAGCGCGCTCTGATCGAGGGCTTTCAAGAATACTTTGGGGTCGAATGCGTCCCTGGGGAGCTGACGCCCGCCGAACACGCTCTTGCTCAGAAGCTCTCCGTCGAGAAGTACGCGACGCCTCAGTGGAACCGGCTCCGTTGACTGTGAGGCTCTCGCAGATTATTATTAAGGGATACTTGAGAGAGGAGGAGTTCATGGAGCATCGTTTTACGGCTGTCTTTGAGAGAGATGGCGACTGGTGGATCGCCTATGTAGAAGAGCTGCCGGGGGCCAATACCCAAGGGCGAACTCTCGAAGAAGCGCGCGAAAACTTAAAAGAAGCTATCGCCTTGGTGCTCCAAGCCAACCGAGAGCTCACCGAACAAGAGATTGCCGGCAGGCCCGTTATCAAAGAAGAAGTCGTCGTTGTCCTGTGATGGCTATCAAAAAGAAAAAAGCTCGTGCGGTGCTCTTGGCTCTTGACGTGGGCAATACCATGACCAAGCTCGGCTTGTTCTCTGGGAAAAAGCTGCTCACGGATTTTCAGCTGGCATCAAACCGCGAGCGCACAGCCGACGAACTTGGGCTCTTCATAAGGACGCTGCTTTCGGATTGGCCCAAGCCCACCCATGTTATCATCAGTTCCGTCGTGCCCCATCTTAACGCGGCGCTCGCTCGCGCCTTCCAACGGCACTTTTCCGTCGAGCCCGAATTCTTGAGCTACCGCTGGGGCTTGATGGAGCTCGACGTCGAGGAACCCTCCAAAGTGGGAACGGATCGCATCGCCGATGCGATCGGGGCGTTCCATCTCTACGGCGGCCCGGCGCTCACGATTAACTTCGGCACAGCCACGACGTTCAATCTTGTCTCTGAAGACGGGAGATTCTTAGGCGGGGCCATCGCGCCGCAGATGGAGCTGGCCGCTTCCGCTCTCGCCCAGCGCGCTGCACAGCTCTACGAGGTCGAACTGCGCTGCCCCGAAAGCGTCATCGGCAAGACGACTGACGACAATATTCGTTCGGGATTTGTGCTGGGATTTTTAGATTTAGTTTCCGGGCTGATCCGGCGCTTCCGTTCTGAATATAGCAGAGATCTCAAAGTCATCGCCACGGGGGGCCGAGGGGAGTTCTTCGCCAAGCACATCAAAGAGATTTCGATCTACGATCCCCATCTGACGTTGCAGGGGCTGCGGATCGCCTGGGAGCTCCGGCATAAGACCCGCGCTTAAGTATCTTTGACTTGTCGGGCACTTTTTGCTAGAGTGGAAGGAGCACGGAGGTGCGTTTATGTTCAATCTTGGCGCTCCGGAACTCTTATTGATCTTTCTTGTGGTGTTGCTGCTCTTTGGTGGGTCGAAGCTCCCCGAATTGGCGCGTGGCCTGGGCAAGGCCATCCGCAACTTCAAGGAAGAGGCTGAAGGCATCAGACGAGAGATCGAGAAAGCCGCTGAGCCTTCCCCTCCCCCCTCACCAGAGAAGAAGGAGCCTTCCGAGCAGCCGGCAGCAAAGCAGAGCTAAAGCTGAGGTTGGCCCATGAAGTGGCTTCTCATCATCGCTCTGGTGCTGTTGATCTTTGGGGCGACGCGCCTGCCTCAGCTGGGGCGCAGTCTGGGGCAAGCGTGGCGCGCCCTGCGCGAGGAGATGAAAACTTCCAAGAAATAGCCCTATGAGACTGCAAGAGTACCAAGGGAAGGAGCTCTTTCGTCGAGTCGGGATTCCCGTAGCTGAGGGCAAGATCGCGCTTTCGGCATCAGAAGCCGAAGAGATCGCGCGCGAGCTGGGCGGCCCGGTGGTCGTGAAAGCGCAAGTCTTGGTGGGCGGGCGGGGCAAGGCCGGCGGCATCAAGCTCGCTCGCACCCCCGAAGAAGCCCGCGCTCACGCAGAAAATATCCTACAGATGACGATCAAGGGCGAGCGCGTGAGAAAAGTCCTAGTCACCCGCGCCGTCGAGATCGAACAAGAATTTTATCTCTCGATCACGATTGATCGCGCGGCGAAGAAGCCCGTCGTCATCTTCTCGGCCGAGGGCGGCATGGAGATCGAGGAGCTCGCCAAGACCTCGCCGCACAAGATCATAAAATTTCACATAGATCCACTCATTGGGCTGCAGGCCTATCAAGTGCGCACGGCGCTCTTCCACGCCGAGGTCGCGCCAACTCTTATAAAGCCCCTCAGTGATGTCTTTTTTAAGCTCTATCAAGCGTTTGTGCGATATCGCGCTCAGCTTGTCGAGATCAATCCGCTCGCGGTAGCCAATGGCAGCCTCATCGCCATAGACTCAAAGTTTATCATTGACGATGACGATGTCCCGGCGGAGCTGGCAGGGTGGGAAGAAGAAGAGCTTGCCGGAAGCCCCCAAGAGCGCGCGGCCAGGCAAGCGGGCTTGCAGTACGTCAAGCTCGATGGCACTATTGGAATTATCGGGAACGGTGCGGGCTTGGTGATGGCCACGCTCGATCTTGTGGCGCTGGAGGGCGGGCGCCCCGCGAACTTCTTAGATATTGGGGGCGGGGCCAGCGCGGAAGTGATGAAGAAAGCCCTGCAGATTGTGCTGTCGGACCCGGACGTGCGCGGCGTGTTTATCAATATCTTTGGGGGCATCACGCGCTGCGATGAAGTGGCGCGCGGCTTGGTCGAGACCCAGAAGGAGCTAGGGATTCGCGTGCCCCTCGTAGTGCGCCTCACCGGCACCAACGAAGAGGAAGGGCGCAAGATCTTAGAAGCGCACGGGATCACGCCGGTGGCCAGCATGGAAGAAGGGGCCGCTCAGATCGTACGCCGCGTCCAATACAGCTAGACAGTTGATAGTTCCCAGTTTGGCAGTTATAAAACTGTCGAACTCAGAACTGACGAACTGATTCTGAGGAGGGTCTATGAAGGTTCGAGTCATCGCTGCGGTAGCGCTGGGGCTGGTCATAGCTGTTGGCTTAGGGGTGCGTCCTGCTGACTCCCAGAGTCGGATTATATCATTTAGTGAGATCAAGCCGGGCATGGAGGGCTTCGGCAAGACGGTCATCAAGGGCACAGAGATCCAGACGTTCTCCGTGAAGGTCATTGATGTCATTGATAATCCCGGAATTTTGGACGACCACATTGTCGTTCGGGTGGGCGGGCCGACGATCCGCCAAGCTGGGGGAGTTGCTGCGGGGATGAGCGGCAGCCCCATCTATATTAATAATAAGCTAGCTGGAGCACTCTGGGGCTCGTGGGGCTTCCAAGTGGGGGCTGAGCCCATCGCGCTCGTGCGCCCCATCGAGACGATGCTCGCTCTGGTGAAGCCTCTGAGAGAGAAGGCGCAGACGCGGCTTGGGCGACTTCCCGATCTCCTTACCCTGCCTCTCTCCGCAAGCGGAGAGGGAACTCCGTATCGGGGAGGGGTCTTCTCAGCGGCGACGCCTCTGCTCGTATCGGGTTTGGCTGGCCGCGCGTTACAGTATCTGAAGGATGGGGTGAGCGAGCGCTTGATGCGCGCCGCGGGGATGCGCCAGGCGCTCTTCTCGGTGGGCCAAGAAGATTTTGTGCACGAGCTTGCCCAAGGGTTAGAAGAGCGCTACAGCGTGCGGATACAGCCCACGGGGCTCTCTGGGGCTTCAGCCCATGCTGAATCGTACACGAGCGAGCCCATCCCGCTCCAGGAGGGCTCCCCCTTCGGCGTGATGCTCACCGACGGCGACGTCACCGTTGGAGCATTCGGGACGATTTCGTATATCGAAGATGAGATTCTCTTGGGGTTTGGGCACTGGCTCCTTCCCGCGGGCGAGACCGAGTTCTTTTTGACGGAAGCGTATATCTTAGACACGGTCGAGTCGCTGGAGACGCCATTTAAGTTGGGAGTCCCAGGGAAGACCATCGGGGCTATCTTGGAGGATCGCTGGCAGGGTGTGGGTGGGGTGACCGAGGTTGAGCCACGCTCGCTCTCCGTCTCGTTGACGGTGAAGGACCGAGATCTTGGGGCGACCAATCGCGTGCAATTTCGCATCGCGTATTATGAGAGCCTGATGCCGCTCTTACTGTTGGTTGGGGTTTTGGACGCGGTGGACCGCACGCTCAATCGCATCGGGCCAGGGACGATGATCGCCCGCTATACTCTGAAAGCCCAAGAGCTGAAAGAGCCCTTGACCCGAACGGACGTCTTTGCCAGCTTGAGCGATATCGCCGTCACGGGCCCGTTAAGAATCGCCCAGACGCTCTTTACTCTCGCGCGCAACGAGTTCCTCGACCTGGGCTTCACTCAGATAGATATCGAGCTTGAGGTGCAACGCGCGGTGAGGGCTCTGCGAGTAAAGTCGCTCAAGACCGACAAGAAGAGCTATGCCCCAGGGGAGACTATTCACTATACGGTGACCCTTCAGGCCTACCGGGGCAAGGAGCAGAAGGTCGAGGGGAAGCTGCAGCTTCCCAAGGAGCTGGATCGTTCGAGCGTGACGCTTGTGGCGTTTGGCGGGCCGCGGCGCAGCGGCAGGGACGAGACGCCGGAGTTCGATTCGCTCGACGAGCTGCTCAGCTTTTTGCAGAAGCTCCCCAGCAACAACAGCCTCACGGTGGAGCTTATGAACATCACCGATGAGGGCACCGACGCTCAAGAGGACTCTGAGCCGGACGAGCCCTACAAAGACACGCAAATCATTGATGAAACGATCGTTTACGGGGAGAAAACACTAGAAATTAATATTAAGAGCGAGAAACCCCAGGAACCAACACCAGAAAAACCCGAGGAGCCCAAGCCAGAGAAGAAGCCGTGCAAGTTTCCGTTCTACTGCCCGTGAAAGAAGCGATGGCAATGGCTCTTTAAAGCTTATCAGTCTAAAAGCATCTCCGTGCCTCCCCAGGCTGGGAATCTATTTCTTTCACGATGGCGCCCCTCCCAAGCCAACGGAGGGGCTATAATTTGAAATCGCGGAGAAAGTCCGCATTGTTTCGTGGTTTTCTCTCTCGCATCGCCGTGTATTTTATGTCCGCTAATAAAGATTAACGGACATAATGCAGCATCCCATAGATGAGCAGTCCCGTCACCGAGACGTAGAGCCAGATGGGGAAGGTAATGCGGGCGATCTTTTTGTGCTGAGCGAAGTCCCCGCGCAGCGCACGCCGGAGCGTTATGAGCACCAAGATGGGCGTGACCGCAGCCAAGGGGGTGTGCGTCCATAATATAAAGAAGTATAGCGGGCGAGCCGGGCCGGTGTAGGGCGTGGGGCCGGTCAGCGCATAGCGAATCACATACAATACTAAAAAGAGCACGGAAAGCCCAAACGCCGCCACCATGCACCGTCGGTGATTCTCTCGCTGTCCGCGCTTGATGAAGTACAGCCCCAGGGAGATCAAAACCGCACTGAAGAAGTTGAGCGCAGCATTAGCTGGGGGGATCAGCTCGAGTGAACTCATAGCTAAGAATCCAACACAATCAGCAAGAAGACGAGCGTCAGATAGAGCATCGAGTAGAGAAAGAGCCTCTTCCCTCCTGCGGGGCTTGGGGCGCGCCAGTCCCGCCACGCAAGATAGATCAACCCCATCCCTAACATCGCTGCTCCCGCCGCGTAGAAGACCCCAGCGATGCCCAACGGATACGAAAGCAAGAGGCTTGTGGGCAGGAGCGCCAGCGTGTAGATCAAGCTGCGGCGGCGCGTGGCATCCGCTCCACACACCACGGGGAGAATCGGGAGGTTTGCCGCACGGTACTCTTCAGTTCGCCCAAGCGCCAACGCCCAAAAGTGCGGAGGCTGCCAGAAGAATAAAATCCCAAAGAGCACCAGCGCCGGAGCTCCGATCTCCCCGGTCGCCGCAGCCCAGCCGATCACCGGGGGAAGAGCCCCGGCGATCCCGCCGACCTCCGTGCAGAAGGGCGAGGTGCGCTTGAGCCAGCGCGTGTAGATAAAAGTATAGAAGAGAATCGCCACGAGCGCGAGGCTCGCAGCTAGGAGATTTGTCCCCCACGCGAGCACCACGAAAGAGCCAACACTAAGAACAGCCCCAAAGAGCAGCGCAGAGAGAGGGTGCACCCGCCCCGCCGGCAAGGGTCTCCCTTGCGTGCGCGCCATGAGCGCGTCTACGTCGCGATCAATGAGACAGTTCAAGACCCCGGCCGCTGCCGACGCCAGCCCCGTCCCTACTAAAGTTATCACGAAGAGCGCAATCGAAAATGATTCTTTGGAGGCAACCCAAAACGCTGCCGCCGTTGTTACCAAGACTAAGAGCGTGATCCGGGGCTTCGTCAGCGCCAGATAGTCTGAGACTGCCTGGCGCAGGGCGGTGCGCTGAGCGACGGTCGTCATAGCGCCTCCCCTGCAGGTGCGCGACTGCTGATCTTTTCAGGGCTTGGCCAACTGCGCACCACGAGCACGATCTGCAGCCCTAGCAGCCCCAAAGCGCCCGCAAGATGCAGCATAGCCATAACGGGGTTGAGGCGCGTCCAGACCGTAAGCACTCCCAGGGCAATCTGAATGAGAACGAGCGCGAGAGAGCCAATCCCAAGAGCGGGATAGCCCGCTCGGATGGCTCGCGTCGCCACGAGCGAGACGACTCCCAAGACGATCAGCGCCAAGAGCCGATGCGACCACTGATGGGCGATGGGGCTGACAGCCAAGTTGGGGAAGAACGTCAAGAAGGGCCAGAGGGGCAGGGCCATCCCTGCCTGGCTGTGCCGCACATACGCCCCCAGGACTGCCTGCAGATAGATCAGAATTACTGAAGCGAGCGCCCAGCGGTGCAATCCCCTTGGAGCATCGAACGGCTGCTCACTTTTGGTGTAGGCTTTCGTTGCTAGCACCACGAGCAGCGCAAAGAGCAACGTCCCCAACGCGAAGTGCGCCGTAGAGATGGCTTTGTGCAGTTCTAATAAGACAGTGATGCCTCCGAGGATCCCAACGACGACGACGAGCACGAACGAGGTCGCCGCCAGGCCAAGGAAGCGCCGCTCGTGCCGCCAGGCGACCAGCGTCGTCGCTAGAATGCTCAATCCCACAAGCACCGCGAAGAGCCGATGGGTCCACTCGATCACGAGCGCCGGATCGGTGAGCGGAGGGAAGAGTTGCCCTTGGCAGAGGGGCCAGTACGGGCCACAGCCCATCCCCGAATCCGTCCCGCTCACGATGTTCCCAAAGAGCAAATGCCCGAAAGTCACAAGAAGAGCGACAATGCTCAGTCGGCGAAAGAGCACAGAAGTCTGCATATCAATTGAGCGACGGGGGCGAGCCCTCTGAACCGGACGCCCTCCAAGCGCGATACACAAAATACCCGATGATCCCTAGCGCTAGAAACGGGATGGGCAGCAAGATATACATCCCCCAGGCGTTCGGGCCCAACGACTCAAAGACGCTCTTGCGCAGCTCGTGATCGGCAAAGCCCAAACTCTCTGAGAGAAAGATCAGCGTAGCCGCCAGCGCCCCGATGCGCATAGAGAATCACCTCCCGAAGAAGAGCGCGCGCACGTCGAAGACATAGCCGCCCTCGGCCATCACGAACGCCGCTAAAGCTACGATCAAGAGCGGAGGCAGCAGAATCGCATAGACGAGGCTGAGCCGCTCAAAGCGCACGTGCATGAAGTAGCTGACGATCAGCCCGGCTTTGAGCAGCGCAAACGCCGTGATCAAAAACCACGCAAGCTCCTTGGGGCGCACCTCAAAGAAGTCCACCAAGTACGACATAGTACTCAACAGAAAGAGCAAGCCCCACACGACCAAATAGACCCTGATGGGATGATGCTGCTCGCCAGAGTGTTCCATAGTCTCTCGCCCCCTCAGAAGAGATAGAAGAACGCGAAGATGAAGACCCAGACCAAGTCTACAAAGTGCCAGTAGAGCCCGGCGATCTCCACTCGTTGGTAGCCGATCTTCTCATAAGCGCCGCGCAGCACCTGCGAAGCGACGATAGCGAGGTAGATCACCCCGGCGGTGACGTGCAGCCCGTGAAAGCCGGTGATCATGAAGAACGACGAGCCAAACTGCGGCGCGCCTATGGGATTGGTCCACGGGCGAAAGCCCTCGCGGATGAGCTTCGTCCACTCGAACGCCTGCATCGAGACGAACGTCAGGCCCAAGAGCGCCGTGAGCGTGAGAAAGAGCGCGGCTTTCGCACGGTTGCGCTCGTAGCCGTACTTGACGGCGATGGCCATCGTCCCGCTACTGCTGATGAGCACAAACGTCATGATCGCGATGAGCAGGAGCGGGACTTCGCTCTCCCCAATGTGCAGGGCGAAGACCTTGGCGGGATCGGGCCAAGGGAGCGTGGCGCTCAGCCGCGCCGCGGCATACGCCGAGAGAAACGAACCAAAGACGAACGTGTCGCTGACGACGAAGATCCACATCATCGCCTTGCCCCAGTTGACCTTGAACGTCTGCTGGTCTGAGGACCAGTCAGCGACAAGATCGCGCAGCCAGCGGGGCAAGGCGAGGGCTCGATCTTCACGAGACTGCGTCTGTTGCGCCATAGGACACCCCTTTACGTCAGCACGATCAATCCAAAGAGCACCACCCACACGGCGGTGAGAAAGTGCCAGTACGTCACGAATAACTGGAGTCGTTCGCTCGAGCGCACCGTCCACGCCGCGACGATCAGCCCGCCGAGCAAGTGCAGGCCGTGCACCGCCGTCAACAGATAGAAGAAGCTACTCGACGGATTCGTATTGAGAAAATATCCGAGCTTGTGAAGCACAGCCCATGCCCATAGCTGCCCCAGCAAGAAGAGCGCGCTGAGCACAGCACCGGCCACAAAGCCCAGCCGTGCGCTTCTGTGAGCCCCCTGGCGCTCGGCGATGGTGGCCCACTGGAGCGCCGCGCTACTCAAGAGCAAGATCGCGGTGTTGACCCACAGCAGCCCCGGCTTGGGCAGCGAATGCCAATCCGAAGACCCCATGCGCACGATGTATGCGCTCACCAGCGCCGCAAAGATCATCGTGGCTACCCCAAGAAAGAGCCAGACCCCCACGCGAGCCGGCGTGACGGAGTCTCTATGGCCATTGGGGCTGTGATGGATCGTCATAAAGCTATCTCACCGTGCTTTGCGCACCTACGAGAGCCTGTTCAGTAGGAACGTTCTGGGGGATGAAATCGCGCTCGGCTCCAGGGACGCTGTAGTCATAGGCCCAGCGATAGACTGTCGGGGTTTGTGCGCCCCAGTTGCCGTGGGGAGGCGGGGTCGTCGGCGTCTGCCATTCGAGGGTTGTTGCGCCCCAGGGGTTGGCCTCGGCCCTCTTGCCCCAAAGAGCGCTCCAGATCAGATTCCCTAAGAAGATGAGCTGCGCCGCCCCGACCGTCAACGCCGCAACCGTGATCGCTATATTCAATGCGCTAGTTTGCGGCGGCAAGTATTGCAACGCATTGAAATCGAAATACCGTCGCGGCACGCCTAAAATTCCCATCAGAAACATGGGGAAGAAGATCGCATACGCCCCGACGAACGTCACCCAAAAGTGCAGCTTGCCCAACGTTTCATTGAGCATTCGCCCCGTCACTTTGGGGAACCAGTGATAAATCCCTCCAAAGATCGCCATGAGCGCCGCCACGCCCATAACTAAATGAAAGTGCCCCACGACGAAGTACGTGTCGTGCAGGGGCACGTCGGCAACGACGTTTCCCAAGGGAAGCCCGGTCAATCCTCCAATGATAAACGTGCTGATCCAGCCGATGCCAAAGAGCATCGGGACATTCAGGCGAATATTGCCGCGCCAGAGCGTCAGCAGCCAGTTATAGACCTTCACAGCAGAGGGGATCGCGATGATCAGCGTGCTCACGGCGAAGAAGAACCCAAAGTACGGGTTCATGCCGCTCACGAACATATGGTGCGCCCAGACGAGAAACCCGATGAAGGCGATCGCTGCCATGGCGAGCACCATCGCCTTGTAGCCGAAGATCGGCTTGCGCGCATGCGTCGAGATCAGGTCCGACGCAATGCCCATCGCCGGCAGAATCACGACGTAGACTTCGGGATGCCCAAAGTACCAGAACAAGTGCTGGAAGAGTAAGGGGTTGCCGCCCTCGCGGGGGAGCTGCTGCCCAAAGAGCGTCACCGCGGGAATGAAGAAGCTTGTGCCCAAGAGATTATCGAATAAGAGCATCACCCCGCCGGCAAAGAGCGCCGGGAACGCAAAGAGCGCCATGATTGATCCAATAAAGATCCCCCAGACCGACAGGGGCATGCGCATCAAGGTCATCCCTTTGGTGCGGCACTGCAGGACGGTCGTGACGTAGTTGAGGCCGCCCATCGTCGCCGCGGCGATAAAAATGACGAGAGAGACGAGCATTAATTTAATGCCCCATCCCGATCCTGGCGCGGCGTTCGGCAAAGCCGACAACGGGGGGTAGAGCGTCCAGCCCGCGCCCGTCGGCCCTCCCGGCACGAAGAACGCCGCCACCAGGACGATCACGGAGAGCAGATAGACCCAGTAGCTAAGCATGTTCAAGAACGGAAAGGCCATGTCGCGGGCGCCGATCATCAGCGGGATGAGATAGTTCCCAAAGCCCCCCAGCAAGATCGCCGTCAACAGATAGACGATCATGATCATGCCGTGCTGGGTCAGCATCTGATAGTACGAGCCGGGATTTAAAAACTGAAAACTTCCGGGGAATCCCAACTGCAACCGCATGAGCCACGAGAGCACGAGCCCAAAGAGCCCAATGAGCAGCGCCGTGATCGTGTATTGAATAGCGATGACTTTGTGGTCCTGGCTGAAGATGTACTTCGTCCAGAAGCTTTGTGGTTCGTGGTGCGTGTGATGGGTCATCTCTTCTCACTCCTAGGGCTTGACAGTTGTCGCGACGGTCGGCTGCTTTGCCAACCATTGCTGAAAGTCTTCTAATCTCTCAACGATAACGGGACTCTGCATGCGATGATGGCCGATGCCGCACAGCTCGGCGCAGACGGCTTGAAATCTCCCTATGACCGTGGGGATGAACCAATAATTCGTCACCATGCCGGGGACGGCGTCCATCTTGACGCGAAAGCTGGGGATGAAGAAGCTGTGTATCACATCTTTGGAGCGGATATGCAAGAGAACCGGGCGCCCCACGGGCAGATGGAGCTCGCTGTATGAGAGGATGTCGTCTTGAGCAGCAGGGTCGGTCAGATCAATCCCGAAGAGATTTTTGGGGCTGATGAGCTTGGGATTGGCGCGACCGAGCTTGCCGTCGGGGCCGGGGTAGCGATAGCTCCAGCGCCACTGCTCCCCCACAACTTCGATGGTGAGAGCGTCGCGCGGCGGGCTGATAAAGCGCGAGTACGCAAAGAGCCCCGGTGCAAGAAGAATTACTATCCCCAACGCTGTAATCCCGATGAGGATCTTCTCAAGCTTGGGGTTGTCGGGGAGAAACTGGGCGCGGCTCTGCTCGCGGTGCCGATAGCGCAGCACAAAATACGCCAAGACGATATTGAGCACGACGAACGCAATGCCGATCACCGCGAGAGTGATGAGCAAGGCGCCGTCTATCTCGTTCCAGTTTGAAGCCAAGGGGGTGAACCACCAGATGCCGCTGGCTGTGAGGACGATCGCGCCAAGAACGATCAGAACTAATATAAATGAGATAGCCATACCGTAATGCCTCTCGCCACTGTGATGCGTGTCATAATTGAGTCTGATCTATGGCAGTGATGATTATAGCTAGTCTTCGAGGGCGATGCAAATGATATAAATCATCCATAAAGATGATGTGCGTCATTTGCCCTCACTGGGGTCGGGCTGTATACTTACGCTAACTTCACATTGCTTAAGGGGGAGGAGATGGCTACCCAGAAAGAAAAGCGCGATCTAGAGATCCCCGAAGGGGAGGGGCGCTTTCCGTGGTGGATTTGGGTCGCTGTGGTGGCGTGGCTCGTCTACGCTTTTCTGATCGGGCCGTTCGCTCTCACCAGCCCGCGCTAAAAAGCTCAAGGAGCGATGACCCGTGACCGAACAGCGCGTCGTCAAGCTTTGGCTGTTCTCATCGCTGGTCTGGCTGGCCCTGGGGCCGCTCATCGGCGCGTTGATGTCGTTGCAGTTCCTCTGGCCGGATGCGCTCAACTTCCTTGCGGATCTGCACTTCGCTTACAGCAAGGCGCGCATCTTCCATACGAACTTGGTGATCTACGGCTGGATCGGAATGAGCTTTGTCGCTGCGATCTTCTATATCGTCCCCAAGCTCTGCGGCGTCCCGCTCAAATACCCCAAACTCGCATACTGGGCCGGCTGGCTGTGGAATCTTGCTGTTTTATTAAATTTAGTGCTCATCTGGGCGGGGATCGTGGGAAACCCGCTGCTCTCGATCCAGCCCTACGAGTACGCGGAAGCCCCGCTCCTCGTGGATATTCTCATTGTGCTGTGTGCCGTCGCGATTATTATAAGCGTGCACGCGACGGTGCTCGCTCGCACCAAGCCCACGCTCTACGTCTCTATTTGGTATCTGCTCGGTGGGCTGTACACCACAGCGATCACATATCTAGCCGGAAACTTCTTAGTGTTGGCGTTCTCCGGGCTGGGCAATCAGATCATTCACGCGTGGTGGCTGCATAATGCCGTGGGGTTGTTTATTACCCCGTTGGGGCTGGGGATCGCGTACTATCTCATCCCCATCACGTCGCAGCAGCCCGTCTACTCACATAGACTTGGCATCTTGGGCTTCTGGACGCTCATGGCTTTTTATCCCGGCACGGGGCTCCATCACTTCTTACAGATGCCCATGCCCACGTGGATCGGCGAGTTTGCTGTGGTCAGCTCGGTGCTGTTAGCGATCCCCGTGTTGGCTGTGGTCGTCAATCACTTGGCGACGCCGGCGAACAATTGGCGCAAGATCTTCGAGTCGTTCCCGTTGCGCTTCGCGATCTTCGGCTCGGTCTATTATCTGTTCACATGCATTCAAGGGCCGTTCCAGACGACTCACGCCGTCAATTGGTTTGTGCACTTCACGGAATGGGTCCAAGCCCACGCGCACTTGGCCCTCACGGGGGCGTTCACGTGCTACGGCATCGCTGCGATAATATATATCTTCCCGCGCGTCACGGGCAGGCAGCTCTACAGTCGCACTCTGGCGAGCTGGGTCTTCTGGATCATGGCCGTGGTCTTCCCCTTGTTCTATCTGGGGTTCACGCACTCCGGCCTGGTGACCGCGATCAGCATCAATATCTTGGGCAATACGATCTACGAGACGATCTCGGCGGTGTGGCTGGCTCGATTCTTCAGAACGCTGATGGGCGCCGGGGTTGTGTTGGGTTTTTGGCTCTTTGGGTATCTGATCGTGCGCTCGTTGCAAGTCGGACCCAAATTTGAAGAGGGCATGAATGAGATCGCCGAGCCTGCTCCCGCGCGTGCCGAAAGGACGGTGACCGCATGAGCTTTCTCTTAGTAGCTATGCAGCCGATGGGCCATGAGCATCAGCCGTGGCAAGCGCCTGCTCAGGCCTCGCCGATCTATTGGATCTTGGTTGTCTTAGCTGGCGCGGGAATTCTTGCGTTTATGCTCTGGGCGCTCTACGGGAGGCTGCGCCCGCGCCGCTGGACGACGGCGGGCTATCACGCCCTGGGGGCGCTCGTGATCATCATGACGCTCTTCACGCTCGTGCTCTATATTATCCCCGCCAACCAAGCCCAACAGATTCCTCCGACGGCCCGCGCCTGGGACTGGAAGCCCGGAGAGACCGTCACTGACCCCGGAGGCTCCGGTCTGAAGGGCGAGCCCTATCGGGGATATTTCGTATATTTGGCGAATGGCTGCACGTACTGTCATACGCTCTATCTGCGTCCAGAGGACATAAAGACGGGTTGGGCCGAGGGCGCCCGCCCCGACGAAGTCTCTCAGATGGGGGACTATGTGCACTATCCCTTCACGATGCTGGGCACGCAGCGCGACGGCCCCGATCTCACCGTGATCGGCCGCAAGATCCCCGATATGCGGTATCACATCGAGCACTTGGTAGACCCGCGGAAATTTAAGCCCAAGTCGGTCATGCCCACCTATCGCTATCTCAGCGAGAAAGATCTTCGGGACTTAGCGGCGTTTTTGGTGAGCTTGGGCAACGACCCAAAGAAGCTGCGCGCGGGCATCGCCCCGACGCCGCCGCCCACCGAAGACCCGCGCATCGCCAAGGGCCGAGAGCTCTATAGAAGCGCGGGCTGCGTCGCCTGTCACAGCGTAGACGGCTCGCCCAACGTCGGCCCCACGTGGAAGGGGCTCTTTGGGCACGAAGTCGAAGTCACGCTGCCTGACGGCTCAACTCAGATAATCGTCGCTGACGAAGAGTACCTCAAAGAGGCGATCGTCCAGCCGGCAGCTAAGATCGTCAAAGGCTTTCAGAACGTGATGCCCAGCTACGAAGGGCGCTTCAGCGACGAGGAACTCCAAGCGCTCATTGAGTATATCAAGAGTTTGCGTTAAAATATCTTCATGGAGGTAGATGACAGTGAGTTCTATACAGCGATGGATGTTGCATGGGATTGTTTTGGGTCTTGTGCTCTTTGTGGTGACGGCCTGCGGAGGCGGGGGGCAGCAGACGCAGCAGCCCGCCTCGCAGCCTGAGCAACCGACGCAGCCTCCTGCGGCAGAGCAGCCCGCCCCTCCTCCGGCTCAGTCCGAAGAGGAGCAGTTAGTCGCGCGCGGGCAGTCTCTTGCGAGCTCTATCGGCTGCACGGCATGTCACAGCGCCGATGGGACGGTCCTCGTCGGCCCCACGTGGAAGGGGCTCTATGGACAAGAAGTCGAAGTCATTCTCCCCGACGGCACGGAGACGAAAGTCGTCGCCGATGAAGAATATCTCAGAGAGTCTATCTTAAACCCTAATGCCAAGATCACCAAGGGCTTTCAGGCCAATCTCATGCCCATCTATGAAGGGCAGCTAAGCGAAGACGACCTCAAGGCGATCATCGCGTACATTAAGAGTCTGCAAGGCGAGCATTCGCACGAGTGAGATGGACCCGGTCAATCTCCTGGGGGTTCTGTTGGGCGTGGGGGCGCTGGCACTGATCGTGCTGGCGATCTTTCGCGGAGAGTTTCGCGAGATCGAGACGCCCAAGTACGAGATGCTGGGCCGGGAGCCGCCCCAAGAGGCGCGGCCTGCCCGGCCCGGCCGCTTGGGGATCGAAGATCGCATTATTCGCTTGGGGCTGGCAATCGCCGGGGGATATTACGCCTCACGATTTGGGTGGGGGACACTTGGGGGCGTTGTGCTTGCTGTGCTGGCGCTCTATTTAGGGGTGACGGCGCTGCTTGCTCGTGATTATCTCTATAAAATCTTTCACATCGACACGCGCCTGCCGGAGCATCGCAGCTGATCTTTGACCTCTGCTCTGCTATGCCGTAGAATACCCACCAAGGGAGATTCTATTTCTCAAGGAGGCACGTTACTGTAACTTATGGAAGCGCAAGCGCCAAAACAGAGGAAGCGTTCAACGCTGTGGATCGCCGGAGCGGTGGTCATCGTCGCTGTAGCCATAGTCGTCGTAGCCGTCTGGACCCTGACCAAGCCGCCCGCGCCCGCCGTCGGCGCGATCTCGGCGTATACGCTCGACAACGGGCTCAAAGTGATCGTCTATCAGGACACGACAGCCCCGGTCGTCTCGGTCAACGTCTGGTATCGCGTCGGCTCCAAGGACGAACCCACCGGCAAGCGCGGCATGGCCCACTTGATGGAGCACATGGCGTATAAGGGTTCTAAAAACGTCGGTCCCGAAGAGCACTCCAAGCTCATTGACCAAGCAGGCGGCCAAGATAACGCCTTCACCCGCGACGACGTCACGGGCTATTGGGCGCGCCTGCCCAAAGAGAAGCTCGATTTGGCACTCTATCTTTTCGCGGAGCAGATGCACAATCTCGTGCTCACCCAAGAGCACTTAGATTCTGAACGTGAGGTCGTCAAAGAGGAGTGGCGCCTGCGCTTGGAGAACCAGCCCGTCAGCAAAGCGTTCGATAAATTCAGAGACATCGCGTTCGCGGGCACGCCCTACGCCAAGGGCCCCGAAGGCTATATGGAAGATCTCGACAACATCACCCTCGAAGACCTTCAGAATTTCTATCAGACGTACTATGCGCCCAATAACGCCGTCTTAGTCGTCGCAGGGGATGTGCGCCCCGACGAGGTGCTCTCGCTGGCGAGGAAGCACTTTGGGGGGATTCCCAAGGCTCAAACTCCGTCGCCGACTCTGATCACGCTTCCCCCACAGACGCAGATGCGCGAGGAGACTCTGGAGATGGCCGTGCAGTTGCCCGTCATCATCGGGGGGTATCAACTGCCCGGCAGCAGCCACCCCGATCAGCCGATCCTCGAAGTCGTGAGCTTTATTCTCTCGCGCGGGCAGAGCTCGCGGCTCTATAAACATCTCGTGCGCGAGCAGCAGATCAGCGTTGGGGCCGGGGGATTTCCCTTGGTCTTCAAAGACTTGGGCACGATGCTCATCTATGCGTTCTTCACCCCTGACAAAGACCCCGCTCAAGTCAAAGAAGCTCTTTTAGCTGAAATCGAGCGTTTAGCGAGCGAGCCCGTTGACGACAAAGAGCTGCAAAAAGCGAAGAATCAGCTCACGGCGCAGTATATCTTTAGCTTGGACTCGCTCTCCAGCGTGGCTAACGCCATTGCCGAAGCCGAAGTTATCTACGGCGACTACAAGGAGTTTGAGAAAGTGAAGACCAAATACGACGCGATCACCGCAGCGGATGTCCAGCGCGTCGCGCAGACGTACTTTAAGAGAGAAAACTTAACGATCGTGACGCTCAAGCCCGAAGGAGGCACGCAATGAGACAGTTTACAGTTTGTGAGTCTCGGAGACCTAACCCCCTGCCCCCCTTCCCGGAGCGGGAAGGGGGGCAGGCTTCGCTAGACTCCGTCTGGACTGTACACCTTACCGCCTTCGGCGGCAAGACGAACGGTCCAGGCGAAGCCTGGCGGGGGAGGGGTTACCTCGTTGCAAAAGTATTGCTCGCTCTGCTCCTGCTCGGCTCCGTAGCCGTCTGGGCGCAGCAGAGCAACGTCGAGCCCATTCAGCTGCCCCCGATCAAGACGGTCACATTAGAGAACGGGCTCAAAGTGATCGTGATCGAGCAGCCGTCGCTGCCCATCGTGCAGTTCTCTCTACGGGTGCGCGCGGGAGCCATCCACGAGCCGACCGACCGCACCGGCTTAGCGACGTTCACCGCGATGATGCTGCGCCAGGGGACGACCAATAGAACCGCCGATCAGATCTCGGAAGCGATTGATTTTGTCGGCGGCTCGCTAGGGGCGAGCGCCGATGTTGAGCGTACCGACGTGACCGCTCGCGTCCTCAAGAAAGACTTCCAAGTTGGGTTGGATCTCTTAGCGGACATCGTGCAGAACCCCAACTTCCCCGAAAAAGAGATGGGGATCGTTCGCAATCAGCTCCTGGCGAGCGTGCGCGGGATGCGCGATGACCCATCAGAGTTGGCTTCAGCTCATCTGGACTTCGCGCTCTTTGGCACGATTCACCCTCTGGGGCGCTCCATGAGCGAGCAGAGCGTCAACGCCATCACGCGCGATGACTTGGTCACTTTTCACGGGATCTACTATCGGCCCAACAACGCCGTGCTGGCTGTGGCCGGAGACGTCAAAGCCGACGAAGTCATCGCTGCGGTGAAGAAAGCGTTTGGGAGCTGGCAGAAGAGCGACATCCCTCCGGCGCCTCTGCCGGAGCCCGTCAAGCTGCAGGGCTACAAAGTGCGCTTTGTCCACAAGCCCGGTCAGACACAAACCCACATCGAAATCGGGCACTTCGGGCTGGCCGTCACCGACCCAGATTATATCCCAACAGTGTTAGCTAACTACGTCCTGGGCGGCGGCGCGTTCTCGTCGCGCCTCTTGCAAATCATCCGATCCAAGGCGGGCAAGACCTACTCAATCTTCAGTTACTTCCCCAGCTACAGCTTCCCAGGGTACTTCAGAATCTCGACGTTCACTCGCAACGACCAAGCCTTCGAGACGCTCCAGCTTGTCTTAGACGAGTTCAAGAAGTTCAAGGAGAGCGGGATCACCCAAGAAGAACTGCAAGCCGCTCAAGACAACATCGCCGGCAGTTACATTCTGAGACTAGAGACGCTCTCAGGGCTGACGACGACCATCCTCAATAACGACTTCTATGGATTTTCGATGGATCGGAGTCGGAACTGGCGCAAGCTGGTGCGCTCGGTCACTCTCGAGCAAGCCAACAAAGCGATCAAAGATCGCTTCGATCCGGAGAATCTCGCGATCGTCCTGCTCAGCGACGTGAAGATCTTGGAGGGCAGGACGGAGCTATTGCCCGGCTTGCCCATAGAGAGCGTGGGTGTTGTGGACTGGCTGGAGCCAGTGACGGCGCGCGCCAAGCCGTATGCAGAATTTCTTGCGGCACTGGCAGCTCCCAAGGGCCCAACTCAGCTAGAGTGGAAAGCGCAGATCACCCCTGAAGCCAAGGCGCTCCTCGAGCGAGCGTTCGCCGCTCAGGGGGGCTTTGAGAAAGTCGCCCAGATCCGCGATACGTATGTTAAAATACGTGGCAGTCTCTTTCGTGGAGGGCAGGAGGCCAAAGTCGAGGGCGAAGTCTGGATCAAGCTTCCCAATAAGCTGAGACAGGTTGTAAAATTTGCGGGCGGCCAAGTAGTCTATATCTATAATGGCATTCAGGGATGGGTCGAAGTTGGCGGTCGGATGCGCGATCTGCCCGCGCAAGCGCTCACCGAGCTCCGCGAGGCCATTGAGCTCGATTCGCTCTTGCTCTTGTGGAACATCGCTCGACCGGAGTACAAGTTCGAGATTGTCGGCACAGCTCAGGTGGACGGGCAAGAGACGCAGATCCTTCGCATGACCACCGATCAAGGGAAGTCGGCAGACTTCTACTTTGACACCGAGCGCCTCGTGCCCTTGAAGATCGTCACTCAGACATCAGAGGGCAAGACCAAGGAGCAACTGTTGAGCGATTATCGTCGTGTTGAAGGCTTCTGGGTGCCATTTGCCCTCAAGACGCTCGAAGACAAAGAGCTGACTGATAATGTCGAGGTCGTGGAGTTCAAAGTAAACACCGGCGTCGGGGACGAGCAGTTCGAGAAGCCGTGATAGACTTTCTCGAGGGCGAGGTCGTCGAGCTCACAGAGAATTCAGTGGTCTTGGCCGTCAATGGCGTCGGCTATCGTGTCGCTATTTCCAAGGCGACGGTGGAGGCGCTGCGCGGCCAGACCGGCCCCGTGAAGATCTATACGCACTTGCACTACACGCCCAACGATCTCGCCCTCTACGGCTTTGCCACGCCCGAAGAGCGCCAGCTCTTTGAGCTCTTAATTTCTGTCTCCGGGGTCGGCCCCAAAGTCGCCATGGGGATTCTCTCGGCGACGACGCCACAATACTTCGCTGAAGCTATTCTTCAGAACCGACGGGATCTCTTGGAAGATCTGAAGGGCGTGGGGCGCAAGACCGCCGAGAGACTTATCGTCGAGCTCAAAGAGAAGATCGCTCAAATCCCGTTGCGGGGCGAGCCGACGCTCACGCCGGTGACGACGCAAGAGGAGCTTGCTATCAAAGCGCTGACGCGCTCGCTTGGTTTTAGCGAGCATGAGGCGCGCCGCGCCGTCGCGCGCGCCAAAGCCACCGGCGCGACAACAACAGAAGAGTTGGTGAAGAAAGCGCTGGCGCTGCTGTCGTAGCTCAACCTTTGAGCACGGCGTACAAGATCATGCTCACGATGCTGATGAGCAACGCCCCAAGCAGCGCCCACCCGAAACCCTCTATCACGAACGCGGGCACCAAGAGATCCGTGAGCCAGAGCATCCCCGCGTTGATGACTATCAAGAAGAGCCCGAACGTGACGAGGGTTGCTGGGAGCGTCAGAAATATAACGATGGGGCGCACTAAAGCGTTGAGCAACCCCAGCACCAACCCCACCAAGATCACGGTGCCCAGATACTCTGCGCCTTCGATGCGGATATGGGGCTGGAGGAGCCAGGTGGTGACGGCCACGGCTGCCGTCGAGACGACCCAGCGGATGACAAACCGCAAGAAGATCCCATCGCGCATGGCTTTACTATAGTGAATGAGAGCTCTTCTTGTCAAGCGTACTTCCCTTCGCCTAGCGCACGATCGCGAGTTTGCGCAGCGCGCTCGCGTGCTTACGTACTGTGCCTAATAGGCAGTTGACGCATTCGCATCCGTTCTTCTTCAACAATGACAATGGCACCGGCCTGCAACTGCGACTCGGCTTGAGGCAATAATTCTTGTAATCGCCTGTTGACTTGCTCCACGGTCGGGTTGCGCAACCGAAACAAAATGGTAGAGGGACCTTGCGCTTGTGTCCGTGCGAGGATCGCGGTGAAGTCTAGATCCATGGTTAAAATCACCATGCCATTGGCCCTGGCAAATTCGACGATACTTTCGTCTTTGGCTCGATCCAATCCTCTTTCGCTCGCGCGCAGCGCCTCGTGGCCCAAGCTGCGCAGGAACGCCACAGTCTTGGGAGATATGGGCATGTCGGCCAAGAATTTCACGCTGCTCTCACCGGATAGGACTCTTCGGCAGCCAGCCACGCCGCGTATTCGAGGGCCTGTTGAATATCCGCGAGCTCAAGTTCGGGGTAGTCTTCCACTATTTGCTGGGGGGATTGGCCTGCCGCGATGAGCTTCACGATAAGCGAGACAGGGATGCGCAACCCGCGAATGCAGGGCTGGCCGTGAAAGACTTCAGGGTCAATTGTGATGCGATCCCACATAGGTTTCTCACCAGCTATATAATTGTAGAGAAACGAACTGAGACTTGCAAACCGTTGCAGCCCTTCTAGCCGGCACTCAAACTGCGTCCTGTCCTTCCCTTGTGGCTCCTCTTCGAGGCAGAAAGGGGAATGGCTAAAGAACGATCACGAACTTGCGTACTTCGCTCACGTACTCTCGCCCATCGAAGCCCTGCACGAGAATTCTTACTTCTTCAAGAGTTTTAAACGTCTCAGGTCTTCTTCCGTCCAACCAGCTTCTTCCTCTAAGATACGCTTCAACGTCTTGATGGGGAAAGCATCTGAGGGGTGATGAAACGTAACGGTGACTCGCCTTCCATCAGGGTGATAATAAATCTGATGGCTGCCAGATTGGCGACTGAAGATGAACCCATCGCGCTGCAGCGCATTGATAAGCTTCCGGGCTGTCAGGCCACGGAGCTTACTATAATCAATCGAACTCATAGAGTGACGGTGATCTTAGGTTCTGTGGAGACCGTCACGCCGCGACCGGTGGGGAGAGGCTCGCCGTGGGCCTGCATATCTTCGAGGATCAAGGTGATGACCTCTTGGAGGTTACGAAGGGCTTCGTGGGGGGTGTATCCCCAGGTGGTCGCGCCTTTGAGAGCAGGGCAGTAGGCCAGATACGCCTGGCGACCATCAGGGAACCGATCTTCTTCGAGGACGACTCGGAAGGTATACGTCTTGAGTCCGTCATAGGCGATCTTACGCTTAGCCATAGCGTCTTCACTATAATCTCTAGAGACGTTGCTGTCAAGGGCGCAGATCGCCAATGGGAGCCATCGCTAGCGCAAGATCACAAGCTTGCGCACTTCGCTTACGTACTCTCGCCCATCGAAGCCCCGCACGCGCACGACGTAGAGATAGACCCCGTTGGCCAGCGGCTGGCCTCGATTATCAAGAAGATTCCACGTAAAGCCATTCTGAACCCAGTCGGTGTGGAAGACGAGCTTGCCAGAGAGGTCAAAGACACTAACCCGCATCCATCCAATGTCCCACCCTTCAACCCTAAACTCAATAAGTTGGCCCCTCTGAAAAGCGAAGGCTCTTAGACTCTGAGGTTTAACTTTAACCGCATTAACCGAGACCCCAGATCCCTCTGGGGCGAGATAGAGTACCTGGACCCCAGCTCCAAGATATTCCGAGATTGGAGTCACTGTGATCCCATCATAGGCATAGACCCTACCATCCCCGCTCGTTCTGCCTAAGTATCCAGCTTCACCCCCAGTCCCGATGTAGAGCCGGCTATCCCCTTGAGCTACCATAGAGATTATGCTATCCGGAGCCGTCCAAATCGTCTCTCGACTCGTACCATCGAATCTTTGGAGTGCCCCTGAGTTGAATCCCATAAATAAGTAGCCTCGGAAGGCTTCCAACTCCCAGAGATGAGAACCTTCCCCTTCAAGAACTCTGGTCCAGTTAAGACCATCTGAGGATTTATAAAGCCTGCCTGTCCAAGCGCCGGCATAAAGCTCACCGTTATAAAGGGCAAAATCATAGATGCAGCTTCCACCAAGGTAGACAATATGTTCGAATGTTGCCCCGTCAAAACGACCAATGATATCAAAGCCTATATCTCCAAGATATAAGTAGTCTCCCCACACATAGGCAGAGCGGAAACCACTCCAGCCTCCTGGGTATCGATGATCCACAACGCGTGGGCAGTTCCCTGGGCCATCGAATCTGTACAAGCGGCCGCCGTTCCAAGAGGTGCCGATGTAAAGATTACCCCTATAGACTGCGAGAGAACTGACCTGACTATCAAGGTTGTCACAAACCAAGGTCCAGGTCGTGCCACCATCGTATTGATATAGACGCCCAACGCCTTCAGAGATCGTCCCGGCATAAATGGCCCCATTGTACTTGATCAAGGCCAGCACCGCATAGCCTAACTCCCCGGAGATGGCTTGCCATTGAGAGCCCCCTTGGTAGCTATAGACCTTCCCTGGGTTGGAAGTACCTGCTAGAAGCCCTATAGCCGGAGCAGTCTGTGGCCTTCCTGTATCCGCATTCTTTCCCTCTACAACCTGATCATTCCAGTTACCTGCCCTATCGCGGCTGAAGACGGCGTAATAGTAAGTTGTGCCGTTGGTAAGGCCGGTATCAGTGTGAGTTACAGCAGCTCCTGGGGTAGGATTGGTATTTTGGTAAACCAGGTCGCCATCATTATGACTGGTTGGGTATCTGCTGGTCTTACGGCGCACGATGACTTCAGCCAAGTCTCTATCTGAAGGATTAGTCCAAGTTAGGGTGGATCTGCTATCTTCATTATCTGAGGCTAGGAAGTCTTGAATAAGAGCGGGCGGGATGACATCTGTTTTGGCCGTAATCGTCACCTGATCGGGATCGCTGTTGAGCTTTCCATCGCTGACCACAAGCTCAATAGTGCAACTCCCTTCTCGTCTGGGTTGTATTGTGGGTTGAGCAATATTTCTAGAGGATTTAAAAACACATTGAGCAGAGTTCTCTCTAGGGAGAATGTTCCAGCGATAGCTCTTGATTGGATCGCCATCGGGATCTGTAGAGCCGCTGCCATCAAGCTGAACAGGTGAGCCTATTTGAACAGTCTGATCATCTCCAGCGTTGGCGATAGGGGGACGGTTCACACAAGGAGTAGGCATATCGATAAGAGCACATAGATCGTCGCGTATGCTTACAAACAAGCAAGGCGCTTTAGATCTGGCTGTTACACCGTCAGGGCATAAATGCTTGTCTTTTCCCTTAACGAGTTGATAATGATCATAGTCGTCAAATAACCTCCGCTCTCTCAAAGTTGCAAGGCGATTTTCAGAACTCTCTAGTGAGACAGGTCCATCATTAAGCGGGAATCCAGCAGCCACATGGCAACTGAAGGCTCGCCTCAGCAGCTTTTCCTCGCGCCTCTCATTCCGTATCACTCCTGAATAAGCGATCGTTTTACTGTCTGTTCCATTGTTTGCTGCTTTGGAATTCAGTATGAGTAAATCATCATTCTCGTGGCCATCGAACTCCCTGAGTCTGGGATCGTTGTCCCAAGCTAAGTCCTTAGCGCCAGGAGTGTTGGTCAAGAAAAAGGCAATAATGCCGCAGTCAGGAGGGAGCACGCTTTGGGGACCAGCAAACACCGAGCCGTGATGAGGGGTGCCAAGGGTGATGAGCCCCCGGGTTCGATTCACTCCACCATACTCTGCCATATAGCTGCGGGCGACCAAGCCCCCCATAGAATATGCAACTATTACTAGCTCCCTATTCCCCAAATAATCCAGCAACTCCGCTAATTGCCCACCGCTAGGCTTTTCACCATAAGTGGTATCAAAGCTGCTTCGTGCACCCTCGTAAGGATGATTGTTAGAGTTATAACGCACCGCAAAAAGAGCAAAGTGGTTACGTAAGGTTTTAGCAGCATCTGAGTAAAAGAAATTTATGAACTTGTCCCAAGTCTTGATGATACGTTCTTTAGGAGCGTCAGGAGAAACGGTACATGCCAAGAAAAGTGGATCATATCGACAACGAACAGAATCCTTTCCAGGAGACCACCCGTGTATGAGTAAGAGTATTCTTTTGTCTCCAAGGTCTGGCACATCTGACTGAGAACGAATCTCTTGAAGATCATTTGCGCTTCTGACGTAGTACAAGCGAGGTTTGAATGTATGGCACTCACCATCTCGAGGAATGACTATTATGACAGATGGTGCAACTGTCTCGCTCGACGAAGCTATGGAGTCTTCAACGCACCGAACAATTTGAGCTGATTGGTCAGGGCTATTGTTGTCCTGCCCCACAGCAGTAGGGCACAATCCAGCCGAAGACGCAACAAGTCAGCCATGCAAGTAACACCTTGTGAAATCGGCTCATTTAGGTACACCCCCTTTGCGAGCTATGCCAACCTCAAGGAACATAACTAAGCCCAAGGACCTTCAAGGGAACAAGTTAGGTGGGCTTCTGCTCAGAGAGGCTCACCGAACCTGCCCCTCTGGAGACCTCGCCCTGCCTCCTTCTCTCAGGGCTCGGCACAGTTGAATTATAGCACAACCCCCCCCCGCCTAGTCAAGACCCCCGGTCCGGCCCTTGGGCAAGAGCCCACAGTTGCTTTCTCCCCAAGAGCGAGTAGAATAAAAGCATGGGAATCTCAGCCGAAACAACACCGATGCTCAAGGTCGTCAATCCCACTACAGGACAGCAGATCGCCGAAGTGCCCATCACCCCGCCACAGGCCGTCCCGGAAGCCGTCCGCCGCGCCCGAGCCGCCTTCCAACATTGGAAGAAGCTTTCAGTCGCCCAGCGCGCCCGCTACCTCTACGCCGCCCGCGACTGGATCGTTGATCACCAAGACGAGATCATCGAGACCATCTGCGCCGAGACCGGCAAACCCCGCACCGAAGCCCTCGTCGCCGAAGTCTTCTATTGCTGCGATCTCCTCGGATTCTATGCGAAGAACTCTGAGCGCTATCTCAGAGATGAGATTCGTAGCCCCCATCTGCTCAAGACCAAGCGCGTCTTTGTAGTCTATCAGCCCCTGGGCGTCGTCGGCGTGATCTCCCCCTGGAATTATCCGTTCACCCTCGCTATGGGCGACGTCGTCCCCGCGCTCATGGCCGGCAATGCGGTGATCTTGAAGCCCTCAGAATACACCCCCCTGACGGGGCTTTTGGTCGAGCGCATCTTTCGTGAGGTGGGCTTGCCCGAAAACGTCCTACAGACGCTCTGTGGGTATGGTGACACCGGCGCGGCGTTAGTGGATCACTGCGATGGGATCGCGTTCACGGGCTCGGTCGCCACGGGGAAGAAGGTCGCCGAGCGCGCCGCGCAGCGACTCATCCCCGTGCTCTTGGAGCTTGGCGGCAAAGACCCCATGATCGTCTTAAAAGACGCTGATATTGAGCGCGCGGCCAACGCGTGCGTCTGGGGCGCGCTGACCAACACCGGGCAGACGTGCATGTCCGTGGAGCGCGTCTACGTCGAAGCCCCAATCTATGATGAATTCGTCAAAAGAGTCGTGGAGAAGGTGAAAGAACTGCGCATGGGTGTAGAGATCGGTCCGCTCACGACGCCGCGACAGTTGGAGATCGTGGAGCGCCACGTCCGCGATGCCGTCGAGAAGGGCGCCCAGATTCTCATCGGGGGAAAGCGCAGAGAGGGACTCTTCTTCGAGCCGACGGTCTTGGTCAACGTTGATCACTCGATGCAGATCATGCGCGAGGAGACGTTTGGGCCGGTCATCCCCATTATGAGAGTGAACTCTATCGAAGAAGCCCTGCAGTTGGCGAACGATTCGATCTATGGGCTCTCCGCGAGCGTCTTCACGAAAGATAAGAGATTGGGGATGCAGCTGGCGCGGCATATCGAGTCGGGCAACGTCTGCGTGAACGATTGTATTACGAACTTTGCGATTCTCGAAGCGCCCTATGGAGGGGTGAAGCAGAGCGGGCTGGGGCGCCGCCACGGGGAGTGGGGGCTGAGACAATTCACGTGGCCGCAGACGGTCGTCGTAGATCGCTTTGGCCTCAAGCGCGAGATCTTTTGGTATCCGTATAGTGAGAAAGTGACGCGCTGGATCGCGCGCGGGATTCGCTGGCTCTACCGGCGCGGTCTGCGCGAACGATTCTCTGCTCGGAGGTAACGCTATATGAAAATTCTCAATCGCCGATACTGGGTGATCTTTGGCTCGGTGGGCGTCGTCGCGATCGTAGCTGTGATAGCAGTCTGGGTGCTGATGGTCTCGCCGCAGACGCTGACGATCTGTCCGTCGGGATGCGCATTTTCGCAGATTCAGCCGGCGATTGATGCCGCCCGCAGCGGCAGCACCCTGCAGATCCAATCGGGAACATATCAAGAGAATCTCTCCATCACCAAGCCCATTCAGCTCATCGGCCAGAGTGCGACACTCCAGGGACAGATCACGATCTCGAAGACGGAGAACGTCTCGATCACGACGCTCACTATACGCGGCCCGGTGCGCATCGAGGAGAGCAAGAAGATCACCCTTGAGTACAACACGATCTCGGAGAGCCCCACCGAGGGCATAACGATCATCAAGAGCGAGGGGGTTGTGCTTCATCAAAACACTGTAGCGGGGAACGGCGGCGACGGCGTGCGCATCGAGGGCTCGCGCGTAGAGATTCATCATAATATCATTGGGGGCAACAAGGGCTACGGGATCTCCGCCGACAGCGCGTCGCAGCTGTCGGGGGAAGACAATCGAAGCGGCTATCGAGTTCCCCAAGACTTCCAGACGATCCAAGGAGCGATTGACGCTTGGGACATGGGGATGGGGATCAACGGCCTGGGCGACGTCAGCGAGAACGTCCCCAAAGAATTGCTCACGGGCGGCGGGGTCATCTTTGTCGCGCCGGGGGTATACAAAGAGCCGCTGACGATCCGCGAGAAGACCATAAGAATTCGCGGGGCTGAGCGCGAGAGCGTCATCATTGATGGCACGGGCTTGGGCGACGTAGACGGGATCACCATTCGCGGCACAGCCAAAGTCTTCCTTGAGAATCTCACGGTGCGCAACTTCCGCGACGACGGCATAGATGCCGAGGGGAAGATCGAGCTGACGCTGCGCAACGTGATCTTAGAAGGCAACGGGAGCACCGGCGCGGAGATCGCTCATACGAATGTCGCAGTCTGGATCACCAAGAGCGTGATCCGAAACAATCGTACGTATGGGCTGTGGGCGCTCAGTGCGCAGAATATCGTCGAGTGTCGCGACACCATAGTTGCAGATAATACGCGGGACTTTGGCGGGCTGAGCGACTCCGCAGCCGCGGAGATAGCCCAGAAGTGTCAGTGACGATATAATGATCTCTATGTTGGCGAAGCTCTGGTCTCGCATGCGTCGTCGCATGGCGCTCTATAAGCCCAAGCGCTTTCGCGATCACTATGAGTACGCGGCGTTCTTCGACGCTCGGAATATCGTCTTAGCGGGCGACGACATGGCCGTCCTCGAGTACCCCGACGAGGAAGTCCAGCAGAGGATCTTCCGTCACGCTGTCGAGAAGTTCGATCTGACAGAGCGAACGATTTTAGACGTCGGCTGCGGCCTGGGATATCTCAAAAAATATCTAGACGCACACGGTGTGCGGTATCGCTCGTATTTGGGGGTCGATCTGAGCGAGAAGATGGTTGCTGGAGCAGTAAAGCGCTTTGGCCCATATTTTGAGCGCCGCGACGTACTAGAAAAGCCCTTCGCGGAGGGCGAGTTCGATATCGTCTTCTTGTTGAGCGTCTTGGGCTATCCTATCAGCGACGATCCCTTCGGGTATATGAGCGCGCTGTTGCGCGAGCTCTTTCGGATCGCGCGCGAGGGGCTGGTCTTCACGCACTTAGCGCCCGGACGGCGTCAAGAGCCGTCAGACTTCACAGTGGCCCCGGAAGAGATGGCCGACTGGTGCCGCAAGCATCTCTCCCCACACGTTATGCTCGACGACACCCTGGGCTTGGTGACGTATGTGGTGGCCGTGCGCAAGGGAGATAGGGGTGCCAGTGCTTCCGGCATTGAGTGGTAGCGATGGCGGTTGTGTATGATCCACATTTGGAGGAGCGTCTTCGGGAACGCCACATTCCAGAGACTTGGCCAAGAGAAATCATCGAGACGGCCACTGAGCGCTATCGAGACACTATTACCGGCGTATATGTTGCCATTGGCAAAAGATGGTATAAAGGAAAGGAACGAGAGATGGCTGTTAGCTATGTAGAGCAAGGAACAGATCGCAAAGCCATTACGATTCACCCGATTCAAGCGAATCAGAAGCAGAATCGGATTGCCAAAGGAAGGTGGGTCAAAGTATGAAGGCACTTGAGGCTGCCAAGCGAATCAGATACAGCCCCGACAGTGATGTGCTCTACTTCCTCTTGGCAGAGGGGGAAGAGGAGTACTTCGAGGAGCCAATCCCGGGGGTTCATATCGAGTACGATGAGAGCGGCCACGTGATTGGCATTGAGATCCTTCATGCTTCCAAGCTGCTCAAAGACTTTCTGAGACGCGCTACTCCGAAGTGAATGAATAAGCCCAAGGACGTGAATCATTATGAACTTGAAGGAGGCTCGCGTATGGAGCGCACCGCAGAGTCTGGAAAACTTACGAAGAATGACGTCGGCAGGGAAGTCTCGCTGATGGGCTGGGTCCATCGGCGACGTGATCTGGGCGGCTTGATCTTTATTGACTTACGGGATCGCTCTGGGATCGTGCAGTTGATCTTCAGTCCGGAGCAGAGAGCCTATGCCCACGCCCGCGAGCTCAATCGCGAAGACGTGATCTACGCCCGCGGCACAGTCGTGGCGCGCTCCCCGGAGAACATCAATCCCAAGCTGCCCACCGGCGAGATCGAAGTCCGAGTTGAAGACCTTGTGGTGCTCAATCGCTCCAAGACCCCGCCGTTTGCGATTGACGTCATAGACCCTGCCCAAGAAGCCCAAGAGCTAGTGCGCTTGGAATATCGCTATCTCGATCTGAGGCGCCCAGAACTTCAGAAGAACTTCGCCCTGCGCCATCGCGTCTTTTTAGATATTCGAAATTTCTTGAGCGAGCGCGGTTTTTATGAGATCGAGACGCCCATGCTCACCAAATCTACTCCCGAAGGGGCGCGGGACTATCTCGTCCCCAGCCGAACGTTTCCGGGGAAATTCTTTGCGCTCCCGCAGTCGCCTCAGCTCTTCAAACAGCTCTTGATGGTCGCGGGGTTTGAGAAGTACTTTCAGATCGCGCGGTGCTTCCGCGACGAAGATCTGCGGGCCGACCGCCAGCCCGAGTTTACTCAGTTAGATCTCGAGATGAGCTTCGTCTTTGACGAGCGCCCGATTGCCGAGCTCATCGAAGAGCTTCTGAGCTTTCTCTTCGAGAGGCACTTGGGGGTGCGCGTGCCGCGCCCCTTCCCCAGGCTCAGCTACGCCGAAGCGATGGATCGCTACGGCTCGGACAAGCCCGATCTGCGCTTCGGCCTCGAACTGATGGATCTCTCTCAAACCTTGAGCAACTCAGAGTTTCGCATCTTTTCGGAGACTGTCAAGAGTGGGGGAGTCATCAAAGGGCTCTGTCTGCCTGGTGGGGCCAAGTACTCTCGCAGCCAACTCTCAGAGCTAGAGAAACAAGCCCAAGCCCTCGGTGCCAAGGGCTTGCTCTGGGCGAAATTCACCGATCAGGGCCTAGAGTCGCCCATCGCTAAGTTCCTCAACCCGCAGATCGTCGCAGAGTTACAACAGACCACCCAAGCACGCCCAGGCGATCTTCTTCTCATCATCGCTGGAGAGCGCAAGATGACAAACACCGTGCTGGGGGCGCTTCGCGTAGAGCTGGGGCGTCGGGAGGGGCTCATCTCCAAAGGCCAATGGGAGTTCTGTTGGGTGCTGGACTTCCCGCTCTTTCAGTGGGACGAACAAGAGCAAAGACTGGTGAGCGAGCACCATCCGTTCACGTCGCCCAAGAGCGCAGATCTTGAGCTCTTGGAGAAAGACCCTCTCAAGGTGCGCGCTAACGCGTATGATCTTGTGCTCAACGGGGTGGAGCTGGGCGGGGGCAGCATCCGTATTCACAAACGCGAGCTGCAGCAGAAGATCTTCGATCTATTGGGGCTTACTAAAGAAGAGGCGGAAGCGAAGTTCGGGTTCTTCTTGCGGGCGCTTGAATATGGGGCGCCGCCGCACGGCGGGATCGCCCTGGGGTTGGACAGATTGATTATGTTGATGGCTGGAGCTTCTTCTATTCGCGATGTGATCGTCTTTCCCAAGACGAATACGGCGTATTGCCCGCTGACCGGGGCCCCCGTCGAAGTGAGCGAGAAGCAGCTGCGCGAGCTGGGGATCGAAGTGAAAAGATCGTCGTGAGAGCATGGCCAAGATAGTGCGCTTTGGACTGCCCATCGTTGTGCTCGCGCTCTTAGTGCTCCTTGCTGCGAGCATCTCTCACGTGTCGTTTGTGGGGACGCGCTACGGCCCGCCAGCGGAGCCCTCAGAAGAGTCGTCGAGCACCCTCCGTACGTCTCCCCAGGACGGCCAGGGCCTTGCCCCTCTGATAGAGCAGATCATCGCCGTGACTGCTCTTGCTGTGGTGCTCCTTACGATCGTCGTATCGCTCCTTCGTCCTAGATTCTTGTGGGAGGCGCTCAAGCGCGCTCTTCCCGCAGCTTTGTGGTTTGCTGCGATCTTGTTGATCCTCTTGCGCTGGCGCGACCGGCCATTCTTCAGAGAGCCCAAAGGCGCCCCTGCGGGCGGAGGGAATGCCCCTGCTGCGCCCGATCAGCCCTTCCCAACGTTAGAACAAGTTCACGTCCCCTCGTGGGCTACGTTTCTCTTTGTGTTGGGGGCTCTGCTTGTGATTGGGATAACAATCTTTGTCGCGTGGCGCCTGTGGCGGGCGCGCACTCGCACGACCCCCATTGAAGAGCTTGCTGATCTGACAAGGCGCTACGCCCAGGAGCTGCGCTACGGCGCGCCGGTGCACGAGACGATCTTGCGGTGTTATCGTGAGATGTGTCAGCTCCTCAGCGAGCGATTTCATCTAGAGATCTCGCGGGCCATGACCGCTCGTGAGTTCGAGAGGCGCCTGGCGCAGCTTGGGGTATTGGAAGAGCACATTGTTCGGCTGTCGCGGCTTTTTGAGTGGGCGCGCTACAGCCCCGCGCGCCCGACTCCAGAGCAGGAGCGCGAGGCGCTTCAACTTCTTGAGGAGATCACCCAGATCTACGGGCGCCGCGAGGTGTTTCAGACTGCATGACACGACGATGGCTATGGATTGGGATGGGGCTGATAGCTCTCGCCGGGGTGCTCACGGTTGCCTACGGCGAGGCGCTGCGCGAGCAGCTCTTGCGCCCGCTGCTCTATGAGCTGTGGCTGTGGGAGCTGCGCGTAGCGAGCTTGCCCGTTGGGCTTGTTTGGATGATCTTTTTGATCGTAGGGAGCTTAGGGGTCTATATGACGGTTCTCGATCTAGTGCTGCAAGGGCGCAGACACTCTCCTTCCCAAGAGAGCATCTCTCCCGTAGGGCCGGTGCAAGCTCTCGCGCATCGGATCGAGCTGGCGTGCCAGGGGGAACTCGCGCGCTGGAACGTCCATCGCGCTGTGGGCGATATCGCACTCCAATGGATTATGCTGCGCCACGGGATGAGCGAATCTGAAGCGCGACGGCACTTTGGGGAGATCTTCCCCGAGCTTTACAGCGAGTTAGACTTAGAGTTCCCCCGGTCGGCAGCGCGGCGCAGCTGGCTGTGGCTCAGTGCTCATCTGCCGATCAGTCCTCAACAGAGAAGAGCTAGACTGCGTGAGATCTCGCGCCTCACGGAGATCTTAGAAAGCTTCGCCGGGGAGGCCTATGAAAGCGCTCACAGCCATCGCTGAGAAGGCTCAACAGATCTTAGACGAAGTGGAGCGCGCGGTCATCGGCAAGCGCGCGGTCTTGGAGCACGTGCTCATCACGGTATTGGCAGGCGGGCACATTCTCTTTGAAGATCTGCCGGGCTTAGCCAAGACGCTGACGGCCAAGAGCTTCGCGACCGTGCTGGGATTAGAGTTTAAGCGCATTCAGTTTACGCCCGATCTCCTGCCCGGCGACATCACCGGGACGTATATCTATGAGCGGCACAGCGGGCGGTTTGAGCTGCGCCCTGGACCAATCTTCGCCAATCTCATCTTGGCCGACGAGATCAATCGAGCTTCCCCTAAGACTCAAGCAGCCCTCCTCGAAGCGATGCAAGAGTTCCAAGTGACGCTCGAAGGGCAGACGCTGCCCCTTCCCCAGCCGTTCATCGTGATGGCGACCCAGAACCCCATCGAGTTTGAGGGGACGTTTCCACTTCCAGAAGCTCAGCTTGATCGCTTCATGGTGCGGTTGTCGCTGGGGTATCCGACAGCCGAGCAAGAACAAGAGATCTTGCGGCGGCGGCGCGAGCGCGGCCAGGACGAGCCAACATTGCACAAGATTGTAGACGCCCACGAGTTGCTCGCGATGCGCCAGACCCTCGAGACGATCTTCGTGCACCCGGATATTGAGAGATACATCGTTGAGCTCGTGCAAGCGACGCGCGCCGACAGCAGGGTATTAGTTGGGGCGAGCCCGCGGGGATCGTTGGCGCTGTTAAAGCTGTCGCGGGCGCGGGCGGCGCTCGAAGGGCGTGACTACGTCATCCCCGATGATGTGAAATCCGTTGCTCATGCGGCGCTTGCGCACAGATTGATTTTGCAGCCGGAGCTGTGGATGAAGAGGCTCTCCGAGCGCGATATTGTCTCTGAGATCTTGGAGCGCGTCCCCGTGCCAAAAGTGGAGTAATTGTCGGTGTGTGAGGCTGGGGCTATAATAAACGGGAACCTCTCCGAGAAGAGGTGAAGGATGATGAGATTCCAACGGATTACAGTAGATCCGCATCATATGGGGGGTGTTCCCTGCCTGCGAGGTCTGCGCATCCCCGTAGCAACGGTCGTAGCGATGGTGGCCGATGGGATGAGCGAAGAAGAGATCCTGCGTGCTTATCCTGATCTGGAGCCGGAAGACATCCGTGAAGCGCTTCGGTATGCAGCGGAGGCTCTGCAGGAGCGGGAATTGCCGCTCGTTACCGTTCCATGAGGTTTCTGGTAGACAATGCCCTGTCGCCCCTTGTGGCTGAAGGGCTACGCCGGTTGGGACATGAAGCATCCCATGTGCGAGATTACGGGCTCCAGAGCGCTCCAGATGAGATTATCTTCGAGCTAGCCGCGCAAGAAGATCGCGTGTTGATATCCGCCGATACCGATTTTGGCACTTTGCTGGCTTTGCGTAAGGAGCGGAAGCCTTCAGTTATTTTGTTTCGCCGAGTCTCACAACGTCGCCCCGAAGCTCAGGTAGCATTGCTCCAAGCGAACTTATCAGCAATTCTCGAAGCTTTGGAACAAGGAAGCGTCGTGGTGTTGGAAGAGGCTCGCGTACGCATTCGCCCTTTGCCCATTGGAGGCGCTCAGGAATGATGCTTGGGCCGCGCCGGTGGGCCTTTCTGGGAAGCGCTGCGTTTCTCTTTGTTCTCATTGGCGAGATCTTGCGCCAGGGAGCATTGCTCATTCTCTCACTCCCACTCGTGTGTTATCTTGCTGTGGGGTTTTACTTTGCCCTGCCCTCAGTCATGCTGAAGGCCCAGCGGAGCTTGAGCACCACGCGAGCTATGAGCGATGAGCCCGTCACGGTGCGCGTCGAGCTCGAAAACCTTGGGGCAACGCTCGAACTGATTGAGCTCGCCGACAGTGTGCCCACCGTGCTAGAGCTGCGCCAGGGGAGCGCTCAGAAGATCACGAACCTCCCAGGGGGAGAGAAGATCTCTCTCGAATACGTCGTGTCGGGGATGCGCGGCCTAGCTCGGTGGCAAACGCTCTCGGTGAGGGTGACGGATACGCTGGGGCTCTTTCTTCGGGAGATGGAGCTGCCCTGCGAGGGCGAGCTGTTGGTGGTTCCGACGTTTGAGCGTCTGGAAGAGATTATGATCCGTCCGCGGCGCACGCGCATCTTCTCTGGCCAAGTGAAGGCGCGCCTTGGGGGTGCGGGGATCGAGTTCTTCGGGGTGAGAGAGTACTATCCAGGGGATGAGCGACGCTTCCTCAATTGGAAGGCAACAGCGCGACGAGATCGCCCAATCGTGAACGAGTTCGAGCAAGAGCGCGTCGCCGATGTGATCATTCTCTTGGACGCGCGCGAGCGTAGCGACGTGATAAACCCTTACCCCCAGCCCCTCTCCCCTTTGAGGGAGAGGGGAGAAGGGGTGAGGGGGAAAAGTCTTTTTGAGCACAGCGTGCGCGCGGCGCTCGCGCTCGCTCACTATTTCACAGCTCAGGGGAACCGAGTCGGGCTGCTCATCTACGGAAAGTATTTAGATTGGACGTGGCCGGGCTTTGGCCGCTGGCAGCGCGAGCGACTCCTGCGCGCCATCGTCTCAGCCGAGAAGGGCAATAAAGCCGTCTTTGAGGATCTAGAGAATATTCCCACACGATTGCTGCCTGCAGGCTCGCAGTTGGTCTTCATCGGCCCAATCTTAGAGTCCGACATTAAGACGATCGTTGATCTGCGACTGAGATATGAAGTGCTCTGCATCGCGCCCAATCCCATTCTCTTTGAGAGCGCGTTTCTGGAGGCCACTCCCGAAGTCGAGCTTGCGCTGCGCTTGGAGCATCTCAAGCGCCAGGCGTTGCTGGCGCAGTTGCGCCGGGTGGGGATTCGCGTGGTGGATTGGGACGTGAGTAAACCCTTGGCAGCCGTCGTCAGCGGGGAATTGGGAAGATCGGCCTGGCGCGCGGCACTCATCCGTCGAGGGACAGTCTGATCACCCTCACCCCCGTCCCCTCTCTCCTCTGAGGGAGAGGGGAGAGAAGGGGTGAGGGGGGAATATCATGAATGCCCAGCGAATCTTTTGGGGGATAGCGCGAGCGAGTTGGCTTCTGGGTTATGGGCTCTTAGCTCTTGTGTGGCTTGGGCGTGGGGAATGGCACTTGGCAGCGCTTGCGGGGATGTTCGGGCTTCTCGCAGTGATAGCAAGCTATGGGCGCAGGGCTTGGCTCGCTTCTCTAAATTTTCTGGTGCTTGTGGCGCTCAGTGGAGTTGGGACGCTGTGGAGCAGCTGGGCGGCGTTGGGAAGCGTGCTCTGCGGGCTGATCGCGTGGGACGTAGAGCTCTTTGCGCGACGCTTGGAATTTTATGAGGCCCCCGACGTAGTTATGTGGGCGCATCTGAGGCGTTTGGGCGCGATTGTCCTTCTTTCTGGGGCGTTGGGAACCACAGCGCTCAGCTTGACTATTGCTTTGAGCTTTTGGTGGATGTTAGCGATAGCTTTTGGTTTTCTGCTCTCTTTCTCGCTCTTGTTGCGCCGAGGGCTCTAGAAGAGAGAGGAGGGAGGGGGCGGGGGAGGGGGCCCGCCCCCTTGGAGGGGCCTTGCTTGGGAACGCCACAGGCAGGAGTAGCGTTCCCAGTGGGCTTAAAGCTTGAGGAGGTCGTCAATCTTTAAATTCTTTAAATTGTTCGGGTCGAAGAGATTGTCCGGCAGCGGTTGAGCTGGGCGCTTGCGCGCCAAGAAAGTGATTGTCGTCTGGCTGCCGTCGAGCACGTTCTTGATGAGCACTTTATCGAGCACAGTGTCGTTCTCGAACTTCCCCAACGCGAGGGCTTCAAAGACGGTCTCGAGTTTGTTTGTCTTGTTGTAGCCCTCACCCTTGAGCACGATAAACTCCGTCTTCTCCACCCAGAGCTTGCGCACCGGATAATCTTCGGTCTTCTCTTTTTCCTTCTTGACCCGCAGCGTCAGCACATACGTATTATACTCTTTGTCGGCGATCTTGATCTTCTCTTCGGTGACTTTCTCATCAGCGTTGTAGCTTTCGCTGTACTTGAAGCCACTGCCCAAGTCTTCAAACGAGAGGTTGCTCCCAGCGAAGCTCCCCTTGCGCTCTTGGGTGTTCACGAGCTGTTTGACAGCTCCGAGCGCGGGCAGATAAAGCCAGAGATCGGCGTCTTTATTTTCGGGCTTGATGCTCAAGAAGAGCGTGCCGCGCACGTCGTCGGGCTTGACGAACGCCACTAAGAGCTTATCGGGTTCGCCCTTCTTGCGCCGCCAGAAGAACCGAAACTCATTCGTCGCCGTCTTCTTATCTTTGCCGATGATGTCGAACTTGACGTCGCTGATGAGTTCCCCTTGGGTGCCGCCCATGCTGCCCTTCTCTTCGACTTTTTGTAAGATCTGTGGCCCGGTGAGCGGCTGCTGCGCTTGTGTAGAGACAGCTCCTATGAGGAGCGCCAACCCGATGACGGCCAGAGCGAACTTAGTAAAAGCTTTCATAGTACCTCCTTTGAGAGCGAGTGTGCTTGCCGTGCGAGAAAGCGTGGCTTCCAGAGTAACAGTATCGCCGGGATGACCGTGAACGCGCTCGTGGCGCTCACGACCATCGTCAGGGCGACAAGAGACCCAAACGTGTTGAGCCCCTTGAACGTGGAGATCCACAGGACGCCAAAGCCCAGGGTCAGCGCCAGGGCGTTGTAGCTGATCCCTGCGCCCGTGTACGTGAAAGTATGCTCTAAGGCGCGCCGCGCATCCCTGTCACGAGCGAATTCGAGACGATATCGCTCGACAAAGTGAATCGCATAATCAATGCCGATCCCGATCGCGATCGAGCCGATCATCATCGTGCTCATATCGAGGGGCAAACCCAAATACGCCATCAGGCCAAACTCCGTCAAGATCGTCAGCACCAACGGCACAATGCAGAGCATCCCGGCAACTAATGACCCCATCAAGAGCGAGACAATCACCCAGCTTGCGCCGACACTTGTGAGCAGGCTCCAGATCTGGCTGGTTTTGATCTGTTGCATCAAGCGCGCGTAGATGGGCACCGTTCCCACTTGTTCGGCCTTGATCTGAAGAAGCGAGCCGTCGCTGGCCAAGGCAGCCGAGGCCGTCGCCGTCGGAGCAAAGTGCTCATCGAGATATTTTTGGATAGTGTCAACGAGCTTGGCCATCTGCGTGCTGCTGACCCATTCCATGGAGACGAGCACTTCCCCGGCAGAGAAATCCGTCAGGGCCATCTGCCCTAAGCTGCCCCCTTGGAACGTGAAGAGCAATAATAACTGCGAGACGAGCTTGCGGTCCTCGGGAATAGCGTAATAATTGGGATCGTCGGCGTGGAATTTCTGGTTGAGCTCGCGCACGAGATTTGTGATTGACGTGGTGCGGCGCACGGCGGGGAGCGTCTCGAGGAACTCTTGGAGGGCGAGAATCTTCTTTAAAACTTCGGGCTCCTTCAAGCCGTCGCGCACACCTACATCAATCTCGATGCCCGTCTGGAGGCTCCCGCCAAAATGGCGCTCCAGAACATCGAGGGCTTCGATGACAGGATGCCCCTTGCCCAAGAAGTCTTTTGCTGATGTCTCGATTCTCAGTCGGGGGATGCCCACGGCCCAGAGGACAGCTATGAGTCCCGCGCCGATCAGAATGACGATCGCGGCGCGCTCAACGAAGCGCGCCAAGCCCCCTAGCCCTGCACGCCCCTGCAGCCATCGTGACAGAATACTCTGGCGTTCGCGCTTGGGCAGGGGCAACAGCGCCAAGATCGCCGGGATGAGCGTCAGGGCCAAGAGCGCCGCGTAGATCACGCCGATCCCCGTGTAGACGCCAAAATCCCTCTGAGGCCACAGCGTCGAGCTGAGCAGCGCGAAGAAGCCCGCCACAGTCGTTAAAGCCGCCATCGCGGTGGGCGAGAGCATCGCCACGACAGTCTCCGTGAGGACTTCGTTGCGGGAGCGCCCGTCTTTGTGGGCTTCTTCATAGTATCTATTGAGAATGTGAATTCCATACGCTGTGCCCACGGCCATCAACACGATGGGCGCGATGAACGAGAAGGGCGTGAACGGCGCGCCCAGGAGCGCCATCGTGCCCATCTCCCAGATCGCGCTCAGCACAACCGTCAGCAACGGAAGGATCACTCCGCGAAGGCTGTTAAAACTCACATAGAGCACAATCAATATAACGCCGATCATCACGGGGAAGAGCACCGACAAGTCTTTGCGCATGCTCTCCGCAATGAACTGATTCAATCGGGGCATGCCACCGACGTAGATGCGCTCCGGCCCTTGATACCGCTCGGCGATCTCTAAGACCCTGTTGACGACGCCCACGGTCTCTTCTTCGCCGGTCTTCAGACGGATGAGAATCCCCGCGGCTTTGCCGTCCTCAGAGACGACAACGCCGCGCAAGAGCCGATCCCCCAAGACGCGCTCCTTGTACGCCTCGAGCTCCTCGGGAGTCTGGGGAATTTCGGGCAATGCTGTAGCGACAGTGATTGCCGTCTCGGTCCCGTAGATGACTTGAGAGTTGGTCGGCCCGCGGACTTCGTCAACCTCGGGGATCTGCTCAAAGAGCTCTTCCATCTCCTTGAGCTTTCTGAGCGTTTCGGGCTTGAAGATCGTGTCATCAGTCTCGACAGCGACCATGAAGAGCTTCTGGTCGCCGTAGCGCTCCTCCGCGCGATGGAGGGCGATCGTCGCAGGATCGTCTTGGGGGAGAAACGCCTCAAAATCTTGCTCGAAGCGGATCTTCGGGACAGCGCTAGCAAAGAGCGCCGTCACGATCAGAACCGCTCCGATCACCCACCAGGGGTGCTCTACGATCGTTTGCGCAAAGAGCTTTTTCATCATTTCAGCCAACCGTGTCGCTCAAAGATCGTCGCGAAAATCCCTAGAGCGCCGTCGTCCATTACTGTCAAAGCCTTGAATAGACCGCCGGAGCCCTGCTCGACGCGCTGGCGAATGAGGTCCATCGCCGCGAGCAATTGAGGGCGCGTCTGCGGGCCGATGGGCTTGGTGATCATCCAGATCTGGGGCACCGAGCCGTCCTCGATCCCCCGCGGCACGATCACGATCAGCTCGTAGCGTTTCTCTGTAGGATTGACGCCCAAGGGATCGTCGTAGCTCGACTGGACAGAGACGACCTTCGCGTCGAAGTTGAAGAGCCCGGACTCTTGAAGAGCCCTCGCGTAGACCTGCACCATCAGGGAGGCCTGGAGCGTCTGGGTCTCGTCGACGAGAAGCAGATCCACACGCTCGCTGGGCTGGGCAGCACCTGCAAGAGCGAAGACTATGAGCAAGCCCATCGCTAACACTACTCTCACGTTTCATCACCCGCCTTGGCTCATTTGTTCTCTGAGATCCCCCACAGCACAAAGTCCACCCATTGGTCAGCGAGCCACTCAAGATCGGGGCACTCCGACGATAAGATATAATTACAGATCACAGCGTGAAAGATCCCCTCCATGAAGAGCGCCCAGGCTTGAGGATCGAGCGTGCGGCGCACGTGGCCTGCTCGCTGGAGCAGACGCAACCGCTCCGTGAGAAAATTTTTCACGGTCTCGCTAAGACGGTTCCAACGATCTTCAAACTGCGGGTCAATCGAGGTCGCTTCGCGATAGATCACTTTCGCTAAATTGCGATGCTGCGCGAAGAACTGCAACCACGTCAGCACGTGCTCTCGAAAGCGAGCCCGATCGAGCTGCGCCGGCCACTCCTCCGCCATAAAGCGATGGACCAGATCCGACACCAGCTCAAAGTAGCGATCTATGATCGCCAAAAAGATCTCTTTCTTTCCGGGGAAGTAGAGATAGAATGTGCCGCGCGCGACGTCGGCTTCACTGATAATATCGTCAATCGAAGTCTCCAGATACCCCTTGCGAGCGAAGGCTTTGATCGCCGCGTCGAGCAACTGCTGCCGTCGCGCTTCTTTATCTAAGACTGTCTGGGCCATCTCTCTCACTAGACTGACATGTCAGTCTAGTGAGACTATAACACATTCGGGGGGCGTTGTCAAGCGAGCAGTTTCTGAATCTCTGAGAGCTTTTTGCGGGCTGCGGCTTCCCCTAGGGCGATCCGCTCTTCAGCCCGATGGTAGCTGAGATTGCCTACAAGAGAGTCATCGGGCATATCCGGGGTGATCAGCACATCAGGGGGGCTGAGCGCCAGCGTCAGCTCCGTCAAGCGCCAGACGAAGATCGAAATCGAGAGATCTAACGCTTCAAAGAGCCCTGGGGCGCCCTTGGGCGGATGGCTCAGGCGATAGCGTTTCGACCCCAAGTTAACATCTACGGCGATGACGGCTTCCGCGCCGAGCTGGCGCGCTACGTCCACAGGGAGCGGGCTGACCAGGCCCCCATCGGCCAGGTGGCGTCCGTCGCGCTCCACCGGCACGAAGAGCCCTGGAATGGAAAAGCTTGCGCGGATCGCTTCCACGAGAGAGCCTTCGCGCAACAAGACGCGCTCGCCCCGATCTATATCCGTCGCGACCGCAACGAACGGGATGGGCAGCTCTTCGATGCGGCGATCTCCTCCAAGAAGTTCCTTGAGGAAGCGTTCGATCGCTGCGCCGCTCGACCAGCCATGAATGGGCAGGGTTGGCTGGAGACTGCGGGCGATGCGCCAGAAGTCTATCTTGAGCCACTCTTGCTCGATGTGCGCGACGCTCACCCCGGCAGCGTAGACTCCACCGATCATTGCGCCGATGGAGCTGCCCACGACGAGCGATAGAGGGACTTTCTGCTCTTCGAGCACCTTGAGGACGCCAACGTGGGCCGCGCCTCGTGGGCCACCGCTGCTGAGCACTAGGGCGATCTTCTTCACACAAAAATTATAGAAATCTCATGACGGCTCTGTCAATGACTGAGAGAGCATTTGACTTCTCGCCCGCTCTGCGCTACTGTGAAGGATCGTATATCTCACAGCAAGGGTGATAGAGTATGGAACTGCTCAAGAAGCTCTGTGAGGCCCACGGCGTGCCGGGGCGCGAGGAAGCCGTCCGGGAGTTGGTCATAAGCGAGCTGCGAGGCGTCTGCGACGAGATCCGCACCGACGCTTTGGGGAACGTCATCGCGCTCAAGAAGGGCAGCGGGCGCGGCCCCAAGGTGATGCTCGCCGCGCACATGGACGAGATCGGCTTTCTCGTCTCGCACATAGACGAGAAGTCTGGGTTCTTGCGGATTGATCCCGTCGGCGGGTTCGATCCCAGAGTTCTCATGGCCCAGCGCGTCATCGTGCACACGGAGAAGGGGGATCTGATCGGGATCATCGGCTCCAAGCCCCCGCACATTCTTACCGAAGAAGAGCGCAAAAAGCCTCTGGAGCTCAAAGATCTCTTCATAGATTTAGGGCTGCCCGCAGACGAAGTCAAAAAGCGCGTCTCGATCGGGGACTTCGTCACGCTCCAGCAAGATTTTGCAGAGGTGGGGAACCTCGTCTCGTGCAAGGCGCTCGACGATCGCGTCGGCGTCTACGTGATGATCGAAGCTGTGAGAAGAACGAAGAAGCACGTCTGTGACATCTATGCTGTCGCGACAACTCAAGAAGAGGTAGGAGTGCGCGGAGCGCGGGTCTCAAGCTTTAACGTTGCTCCAGATATTGGGGTCGCGCTCGATGTCACTGTCGCTAGTGATGTCCCCGGCGTGGGCGAGCACGAGCAGGTGACAAAGCTCGGCGCAGGGGTTGCAATCAAAATTAAAGATTCTCTCTCGATCTCCAATCCCAAGCTCGTGCGCACGATGCGCCAGATCGCTGAGCAGAAGAAGATCAAATATCAGCTTGAAATTCTCCCACGCGGGGGCACCGACGCCGGAGCAATTCAGATGACCCGCGAGGGCGTCGCCGCGATCACGCTCTCCATCCCAACTCGTTATTTGCATTCGGTCGTCGAGGCTGCCCATAAAGACGACATCCAAGCCGCGATCGATCTCTTAGCAGCGTTCTTGGAAGTCGCTCATGAGAGCGACTATAGCTTGTAAGGAGGAGCTGTGAGATACGCACTCGCTGTTGGCAGTCTGTTGGCGTTAGTCTTCATGAGCTTGAGCGAGCCAGGTTGGGCCCAGGAGGAAAATCTCTCCGTGGGGCGCTCTGTGGGCATTGGCGCGCGCTTTCTGCCCAACGCGCTCATGCCCGTCGGGCCCAGCGATATTGATCCCGCCTTAGGCACGGCGCTCACTGGGCAGTATTGGCTGAGCGATCTTTTGGCGATAGAGCTTGGCGGCTGGCTGTCGGGGTTCAGCGATACTGTTAACCCGCGCAGCTTCACGAGTCTTTCGGGAGGGCTGCTGCTTAAGCTCTCTGATAACCCTCACGATGATCTCTATCTTGCCGGTCGGGCGATCAGCGTCCAAAGCGTCTATAGAAATTACTGCTGCGTCTATCGTGAGGACGAGCTGCCTTCAGAGAAGATCATGCCGCCGTACCCGTGGCCCAGCTTCGAGAGCCGCACGGCTACGCTCGCTTTTGAAGTAGCCGTTGGGATCGAGCGGAGCTGGTCCTCCCAGCTGACTACGAACTTTGAGTTTGGCTTCGTCTACGCCCAGACGATGACGACGAATCTCCCGCCGCCAGGGGAACCGCCTCCAGAAGAGCCCGTTCCCCTGCCCAAGCCGGAGACTACTGCGGCCACGAGCTTCGGCATCACTCTTCATATCAGCGTGAATTTTTATCTCCCGCGCAAGTGACTTGACAGCCCTGGGGGAGTCTGCTAGTGTAACAATCATACGGGAGGGAAGTCCTGTGAAGATCGTGCTTGACACCCTTGGTGGTGATCGCCCCCCCCAGGAGCTGATCGCTGGGGGCGTCGCCGCGATCCAAGAGTACGATATCGAGGTCGTCTTCGCTGGGGATCAGGCGCTCATCGAGCGCGAGCTGAGCAAGCATCGGGGCTTAAAGTACTCTATTGTGCACGCCCCGGAAGAGATCACCATGAACGAGGCGCCCATCGAAGCCGTGCGCAAGAAGAAGAACAGCTCGCTCGTTCAAGGGATTCGCGCGGTGCGCCAGGGCGAGGCCGACGCGTTCGTCAGCCCCGCCAACACCGGGGCAGTCATGGCCGCGGCGCTCTTCAATCTGGGCAGACTCCCCGAGATAGACCGTCCGGGGATCGGCGTGCTCATCCCGACGCTCGAGGGGCGGCGCACCCTCATCATTGACGCGGGGGCCAACGCCGAGTGCGACCCCGAACACTTACTAGAGTTTGGGGTCATGGGCACGATCTACATGCGCGAAGTGCTGGGAGTAAAAAACCCGCGCGTGGGGCTGCTCAACATCGGGGAAGAGCCGCAAAAGGGCGACACCCAGGCGCAGAAGGCGTTTGCGTATCTGCAGCAAGAATTGCCCAATTTCGCCGGCAACGTCGAGCCCAATAGGCTCGTCGAAGGGGGCTTCGACGTGGTCGTCACTGATGGCTTTACGGGCAATATCTGTCTGAAAGCTTATGAAGGCGCGGCGACCGTCACCGTGCGCTACTTAAAACGCGAGATCGAGAAGAGCTTCTTAGCGAAATTGGGCCTGCCCTTCCTGTGGCCGTCGCTTGTGAGGCTGAAGCGCGAGGTGAGCGCGGTGCAGTACGGCGGGGCACCGCTGCTAGGCGTGCGCGGGGTGGTGATCATCGCCCACGGCAACTCCAACGCCGAGGCGATCAAGAACGCCATTAGGGTCGCGAAGGAGGCAGTTGAGCATAAAATCGTCGAGAAGATCGAGCGCGGGGTGCACGAGAGCTTAGTGCATCTGGGCTTAGTGCCGACCTCGGGAGAATCACTATGAAGGGCCGACCGGGAATCGCAGGGATCGGCTGCGCTGTGCCGGAGCAACGGATCACCAATTTCGATCTGGAGAAGCTCGTCGAGACCTCCGACGAGTGGATCGTGACGCGCACGGGGATTCGCGAGCGTCGCATCTTGCGACCCGATGAAGACCCAGCCCAGCTGGGCATCGCCGCCGCCCGCCAGGCGATCGAGAGCGCTGGGCTCTCCCCGTCAGATATAGACTTTCTCATCACCGCGACCAACGTCTCGGAGATGCTCGTGCCCGGCTCGTCGCCGTTCATCTGCAAGGGGCTGAAGATCAAGCGCGAGATCCCGTTCTTCGACATGATTGCCGGGTGCACGGGGTTCGTCTACGCCCTGAAAGTTGCGGCCGACCTGATCACAGCGGGAAGCTATCAGAACATCCTAGTAGTGGGGATGGAGGCGCTCTCGCGATTTACTGATTGGCAGGATCGCTCGACCTGCGTTCTCTTTGGGGACGGTGCTGGGGCCGCCGTGGTGCGTATGATGCCTGAGGGTCGAGGGATTCTCGCGAGTTGTTTGGCGGCCGACAGCTCCAAATGGAATCTGCTGTACATTGAAGCGGGAGGGGTGAGGACCCCCGCAAGCGCAGAGACGGTCCAGAAGCGCCAGCACTTTCTGCGCATGGAGGGCGGGGGAGTCTTCAAGAGCGCCGTCCAGATGATGGAGGAGACCACAGCCAAAGCCTTAGCCCAAGCCGGTCTGACCAAGGACGACGTGGACTGGGTCGTGCCCCATCAAGCGAATTTAAGAATTATCACGTCGTTTGCCAAGCGCTTTGGCATCTCCATGGACAAGGTGGTCGTGAACATCGATCGCTATGCGAACACGTCAACGGCCTCGATCCCCATTGCCCTCACGGAAGCGGTGGCCGATGGGCGGATCAAGCCGGGCGATATTGTAGTCTTGAACGCGTTCGGGGCGGGCGTGACCTACGGCGCGATCGTGCTGCGATGGTGAAGACAGCGTTTGTCTTTCCCGGCCAGGGGTCCCAGTATGTGGGCATGGGGCGGGAGCTGTATGAAACGCATCGCTCTCGCGTCGAGCCGTTCTATCGGCGAGCCCGCGAAGCCTTGGGCTTCGATCTGCAAGGGCTGATCTTTGGTGGCCCCGAAGAGCAGCTGCGATTGACGGAGTTCGCTCAGCCGGCGATTCTGTTAGACAGCGTCATAAAATTTGAGCTGTTGGGGCAGATGCCCCACTATGCTGCAGGGCACAGCTTGGGGGAGTACTCGGCGCTGGTGTGTGCCGGGGTCTTGAGCTTAGAAGACGGGCTGCGTCTGGTGCATCTGCGCGGGCGGTTGATGCAAGAGGCGGTCCCCGCAGGTGTGGGAGGGATGCTCGCGATCGTGAAGTTGGACTATGAGAAAGTTCGAGAGATCTGCGCGCAGACCGGCGCGGAGATCGCCAATTATAACTCCCCAGAGCAGATCGTGATCTCCGGGCGGAGAGAAGCTCTACACAAAGCCAAAGAGTTGGCTGAGGCTGCGCGGGGCAAGGGGATTGAGCTTGCGGTCTCGGCGCCATTTCACAGCTCGCTCATGAAGCCTGCCGAGGAGCGCCTCAAGCCAGAGATCGAGAGGGTGAAATTTGCAGCGCCCAAGTTCCCCGTGATCTCCACGGTGAGCGGCGAGCCGGAGACGGACCCCGACAGAATCAAAGAGCTTTTGACGCGGCAGATCACCGCCCAAGTGCGCTGGACGGAGTATATTATGAAGCTCAAGAGTCTGGGCGTAAGAAGATTCGTTGAAGTCGGCCCCGGCGACGTGCTCACGAAGCTTCTCAAGAGAATAGATCGAGAGCTTGAGGCGCTCAGCTTCGCCGAGGTGATGCCATGAACGAGCTTCAAGATTTCGCGGGCAAGGTCGGGATCGTCACCGGCGGGACGCGCGGCATCGGCAAAGCTATTACCCAGATGCTCGTCGCCCGCGGCGCCAAAGTCTATGTTTTTGCGCGCGACCAACAAGCCGGCCAAGCATTAGAACAAGAGCTGGGCGAACGCTGCGTCTTCGCCCAAGCTGACATCACCAAGAGCGATCACATAGACGAACTGATCGAAAAGATCTTCAAGAGCGAAGGGCGCATAGATTTCTTAGTCAATAACGCCGGGATCACCAAAGACAATCTCTTGCTCAGAATGAAGGACGACGAGTGGGACGCGGTCTTGACAACAAACTTAACGGGCGCGTATCATTGCACCAAATCTGTAGCCCGTTGGATGCTCAAGCAACGCTCCGGGGCTATTGTGAACATCACTTCTGTAGTTGGCCAGATGGGCAATGCCGGTCAGGCGAATTACGCTGCGGCTAAGGCCGGGCTCATCGGGTTTACCAAGAGCGTGGCGCGCGAGCTGGCCTCGCGGGGGATCCGCGTGAACGCCGTCGCGCCGGGGTTCATTGAGACAGCTATGACCGAACAGGTGCCCGAAGAGATGCGCAAGAGATATCTTGAGGCGATCCCGCTGGGGCGGTTTGGCCGCCCCGAAGAAGTCGCGGAAGTGGTGTGCTTCTTGCTTTCGGAGCGCGCATCGTATATAACAGGACACGTGATCAACGCCGACGGTGGGTTGGTGATGGCCTAGCTGGACTTGACAAACTCCGACTTTTGCGCCAAGATCAAGCTCATAGAGGAGGAGGAAAGGACTATGGCAGACATTGCGGAGCAAGTGCGACGGATCATTGCGGAGCAGTTGATGGTGGAGCTTGACGAGGTGACCGACGACGCCTCGTTCATCGAAGACTTAGGGGCGGACTCGTTGGACACCGTGGAGATGATCATGGAGATCGAGGACGAGTTTGGGATTGAGATTCCCGACGAGGACGCCGAGAAGATCCAGACGGTGGGGCAAGCGATCGAATATGTCAAGCAGAAGGTCGAGGCCCAACAGGCCAAGGCCGCGTGACGGAACAGTGCCTATGCGTCTCGCATTGATACCAAGCCCCATAATGCTTATTACGAGCGCCCTGTTTCGTATTAGAACGCATACTTGAGCCAATACCGACTGAGCAATTCAAGCAAGAAGATCCAAAAGGCTACGAGCAGTTGTCCAGGCAACCTGGGTTTTTGTGCATACGGGCGGCGAAGCGATAGAAGACTGGACGTCGCTTAGAACGCCAGCGTGAAGAATCCACCGGGGCCGTTGTAGATCAATATACACCGCGAGAGCACATCACACCTAAGCTTGCGCGTATGGTCTCTAGCTGTTAAAGTAAATCCTATGGAACTTCAGCTTCCTCGTGGGATGCGCGACTTCCCTCCCGAAGAGAAGATCCTTCGGGACGAAGTCATCTCTGTGCTGAAGGGCATCTTTGAGCTTTATGGCTTCAGCCCGCTGGAGACCCCCGTTGTTGAGCGTTGGGAGGTCTTATCTGCAAAATACTCCGGCGGCGAAGAGATTCTTAAAGAGACGTTTAAGCTCACAGACCAAGGGGGCCGGCAGCTGGGACTGCGCTACGATCTCACCGTGCCGCTGGCGCGATTTGTAGGGATGAATCCGACCATCAAGCGCCCGTTCAAGCGCTATCAGATCGGCACGGTCTACCGCGACGGCCCCATCAAGAAGGGCCGCACACGAGAATTCTATCAGTGCGACGCCGATATCGTCGGATCGAGCTCTCCGTTAGCAGACGCCGAGTGCGTGCAATTGGCGCTCGATGTCTTTGAGAAGCTAGGCATTGACGTTGAAGTCAAGATCAACAACAGAAAAGTTCTGTACGAGCTTGCTCAAGCTGCTGAGATCCCAGAAGAGCTCACCGAGGCGGCCATTCTCTCTTTAGACAAGCTCGAAAAGATCGGTCCCGATGGGGTGCTGCGCGAGATGATCGAGCGCGGCATTGCGCACGTCAGCGCCGAGCGCTTTCTCTCGGGCGCGCAAGACCGCGAGGCGCTTAAGAAGAGTGAGGGGTACCGCGAGCTGGAGCCGGTCTTGAGCGCCCTGCAGGACCCTCGCGTGGTGTGGACGCCCTCGCTCGCGCGCGGCTTAAGCTATTACACCGGGACGATCTACGAAGTCTATGCGAAGAACTCTTCAGTCACGGGCTCGCTCGCTGCCGGCGGGCGCTACGACAACATGATCGGGCAGTTTCTTGGAGGCAGCGAGAAGATCCCTGCAGTAGGGATTTCGTTCGGACTAGAGCCGATCCTCGAAGTTCTCAAAGAGAAGCATCCCAACAGAATTATGCGCAAGACGGTCACCCAAGTCTATGTCATTCCGTTCAAGACACTGCTGGCTGAGGGGCGCGCGATCTGCCAGCAGTTGCGCCGCGTGGGGATCAAGACCGATATGGACTTTTCAGCCAAGGGGATCAGCGACGGGCTCAAATATGCGAACGCCTATGAGATTCCCTTCGTCGTGATCGTCGGCCCGGATGAAGTCGCCGCGGGCAAGGTCAAGCTGCGCGATATGCGCAGTGGGGAAGAGAAGCTGCTCACGGTAGACGAAGTCCCGCACCAGATCAAGCCTCAAGAGGGAAGATCTCCCTAAGTGAGATGCGCAGCCCCGGCAGGAGCGGCGACGTGAGCGTCTCGTCCTGAGTGTAGAGAGCGACGCGCTCAAAGCCCGATGCGCCAAGCTTGAGCACCTCGATAGTCTTCTTTTCAGGGTCCACGAGCCAATATTCTGCGACCCCAGCGCGGGCGTAGAGCTTCTTCTTCACCGTGCGGTCGCGCTCTCCCGTCGAGGGCGAGAGAATCTCGATCACTAGGTCCGGCGCCCCGCGGATTGCCTCTTTGTGAATGATATGAGAGCGCGCTTTTGAGATAAAGATTATATCCGGCTGGACGACGTTCTCGTCGTCTAAGACGACGTCCAGCGGGGCGTGTAGAACTTTCCCTAGCTGATGCTCATGCACGAACTCGTAGAGCGCAACTTCGAGATGCACTGAAATATCTTGATGCTCAAAACTGGGCGATGGGACCATGAGCAGCTCCCCCTCGATCAGCTCGTAGCGCTTGGTCTCGGACTCCGGGAGGTTCTTGTAGTCTTCGTATGTGAACTTGATGGTCGCCTTGGGCATAGCCGTCACCAACGCTATTATACTAAAACTCCTCCCACTCGATCGTCGCAGGCAGCACGGGCAAGCCGTCGCTGTCGAACGAGACCAAAACACGGCGTACTAACAAGCGTGTGCGCTCGTCGTCGGTCTTCATGCGCACTTGATAGACGAGTGTGAAGACTGAGTTGTCAGAGCCGATCTGGCGGAAGAGCTCGGCCATGAACTTCACTTTTTCTAATAGTAAGGGCTTGCCCTTGGCGGCGCGCTCCCGCGCGATCTGTAGCAATCCCAAAGCGTCGTCTATGTATGTTGCGAACGTCTCGGCGAAATCTTCGTGATCGTTGGTGCGCGCGTAGTCGCTCACGAAGTTATCTAGATCTCTTCCGGAGCGTCGGAAGAGCTCACGCCAACGGGCGTTCTGCGTGCTCGTCACGAAGCGATCTTGGACGGCGTGGCCCATCTCGTGAATAAAGACGAACGAGAGCGTGCGGCGCAGCATCGGCCCGAAGAGATTGATGCGCCCCATCCCCGTGTATGTCCCCGCGACTTGTTCGTCCGGGGGATTGTTCGTGACGGAAGTAACGGTGCGCCGAATCTCTGGGGGCATCGCGCGCAGCGAAGAATAGAGCACAGCGCACTGAACGTCGCTGAACGGCGGGGCGCCATCAGCATGATCAATGAGAATCCCGAATTCGTCAGTAATATCTTTGCAGCTCCCTTGGCGGACCGGAACAGAAATCTGCGGGATGACAAGCGCATTCGTTGGCCCTACGTTGTGTATGACAGCGCGCCAGCGCGTCCCCAGCGAGATCGTCTCCGAGGGCACGTCCACAGTCACCGACAGCACTGAAGAGTTGCGCGCTTGGGCGTAGGGAATTTCTTGGCCTGGGCCAAAGAGCGAGAGCACCAGCGAAGCATCTTGGGTGAGGGTCACTGCTTGAGCTTTGAGCCGCCCCGGCTGCGCCACGATGAACGAGAGCGTGACCGACTCTCCCGGCTTGACGACCACGGGCTGCAAGGGCTCTTCGGCATTGAGAGAAGAGGACGAATCCGGCGGGGTCGCGGCGCGCAGCGTTGCTGCTGTTCCGCAGAGAGATTGAGCATTATCAGCAAACTCAAGGTCACTGGAGGGCGCCAGCCACGCGCCCTCCCCGACGAAGATGCCGCACCGGCCGCTCGCGGTGACTTTGTTGGCTCTCAGGGCAACGCGCCCAGATTCAATGAAGAGCCCGTGCCCTTGGCTGCCCGTCACGACGTTCCCTGTGAGAGAGACTTGGGCGCCGTCGGCGACCCAGACGCCGTGCCCATATTGATTGTCTTTATCTCTTGCAGTGTCGAGGATCTGATTGTTCTCGATTACGGCGATTGATTCTTCGGTGATGAAGATTCCCGCGCGCACGTTGCCCTTGAGAGCATTGTCGAGCACAGTAGCTTGGGAGGGCACGTCGGGGGAGTCCACCCAGTTGGGCCAGATCTCTATGCCGTAATATTGATTCTCCTCGAAAGTATTGCCCTCGATATGGGCGACGGCGCTTAGAAGTCTTAAACCGCTCCAGGCGCTGCGGGCGATAAAGTTCTTCAGGACTTGGGCGTTCTTGTCGCCATTAAGAATGATGCCGTTGCCGAGGACGTTGCCCTCGTCGGGAGCGGTGTCAAAAATTTTATTTTCGATGATCTGCGTGCCCTGGGAGTTGTCGGTGACGAGAATCCCTTGGCGGCGGTTCTTCTGAATGAGATTGTTTTTGATGATGACGTCGCGGCTGCGCTCGACTTGGATGCCGCGGCGCCCGCCGGTGATCTCTAGATTTTGAATGACGACGTCGCGGGTGCGCTGGATGAGAATCGTTGGTGTGTTGCGGGCGCGCGAGCCGTCCACGATGACGCCGGCGTCGGCGCCGCGCAGCTCGATGCTCTTGCGAATTGTGAGGTTCTCTTTATAGATGCCGGGGGCTATGAGGATGAGGTCGCCCGGCTGGGCAGCGTTGATGGCCGCTTGGATGGTCTGATAGTCTTTGGGGACTTCGATGGTCTTGGCGAGGGCAGGGATCGCCAGGGCTATTCCTACGGTCAGCGTCAGGGCGGCTATCAGCGAGATTCTGCGCATAGACCCTCCTTTAGTACCACATAGTACTGGGCATTATATGCCCAAAGGGAGAGCTAAGCAAGGGGGGCCGGCTTTGTAAGCATCCGGCTCACCCTCACCCCTCTACTCCCCTCTCCCCCTTTAGGGGAGGGGTCGAGGTCCGGGAGGGGGTCTTGACTTGGCATGGGGGGCAGTACTATAATCCTGCCAACGGCCCGAGGACGGAAAGCGGGAGGGACTTGGGCCGGGGAAATTCTTCTCCACCTGTGCCTCTTCTGCCCAGCCCCACGGGCCAAGGAAGGGAGGTTGGTATGCTCACCATACGGCTCATCGGCATCGGCGCGGCCATAGCGATCCTGCTTGTGGCCGCAGGGAATTCTGGACAAGTTGGGCTCAGCCAGGGGCAGCCGGTGCGCACCCTCTCCGGCCACAGCGAGAGTGTCAATTCCGTGGCGTTCAGCCCCGACGGACGGCTGCTGGCCTCCGGCTCCGGTGACTGGACGATCAAGCTGTGGGATGTAGCCACAGGCAGCGAAGTGCGCACCCTCACAGGCCACACCGGGGGTGTCAATTCCGTGGCGTTCAGCCCCGACGGACGGCTGCTGGCCTCCAGCTCCGGTGAGATCAAGCTGTGGGATGTGGCCAGTGGCCGGGAAGTGCGCACCCTCTCCGGCCACACCAACGGGGTCACTTCCGTGGCGTTCAGCCCCGACGGGCGCCTCCTGGCCTCCAGCTCCGATGACAAGACGATCAAGCTGTGGGATGTAGCCACAGGCAGCGAAGTGCGCACCCTCACAGGCCACACCGACCATGTCTGGTCCGTGGCGTTCAGCCCCGACGGGCGGCTCCTGGCCTCCGGCTCCTGGGATCAGACGATCAAGCTGTGGGACATCAGCGATCTGGTGGGGAGGTGAGGTAAGAGGGGCCGGGGAGCTAGCCCGCCCCGGCCCTCAGTGATATAATCTCTCAAGCGATGAGCACCAAGGAGAAGTGGATCGTCTCCGACCCTGAGCACTTGGGCGGTGCCCCACGGGTGCGCGGCACCCGCATCTCCGTGGCTCTGCTTCTAGAGCTTCTCGCTTGCGGCATGACCATCCCCGAGATCGTCCAGGAATACCCCAGCCTCAGTGAAGAGGCCATCCGTGGCGTCTTAGAGGAGTTGGCCCATTGAGTGCTTTTGTGAGAGCTTTTGAGCAGAGCGATTGGTCTCGCTACCAGAACGGCAGCGATTGGCCGTAACTATTGAAGGCCCTGGCCCGCCCCCAATATAATTATCAGCGCACCTCGACGCGCACGTCGTCAATAAAGTATTCTAACACCGTCTCCCAGGCGACGCTGATCCCCAGCGCCACCCACAGCTCCCCAGCTGTAGAGGCGACGGGCATCGTGAATTGATACCGCCGCCAGCCCTTGGCCTTGTCCGCAGGCTCTTTGTGGGTAAACTCGGCTTCCTCAACGGGCATAAGCGCCCCGGCATACGCGACGACATACGCACGAATATTAGAACTCTGCTCCGGGCTCCAGAGATAGAACGAGAGATTCACTATGAGCGGGCGCCCCTTGGGCACCGTCAGCAGTTTCGCAAGCCAGATCGTGCCGTCGTCTTGGCGGCCATCGAGGAAGAAGCGCGCCGAGCCGTAGCCCTCCTTCGCTTGCTTGGTGCTCAGCTCGATGCTCCACTCGACGGGACGATTGGTATTTGGATCTTGCGGGACGTCGGAGCCCTTCTGCCAGCCCTCCCAGCCGACCTCAAAGCCCTGACGAAGTGTTACACTCGGCGGAGCGAGGAGATCGCAACTTGCGAGCGCCATGCCGAGCAAAAGTATCAGAGCAGCCCTTGTTTGCGCCACCATTCGTCGGAATAGACCTTGCTGAGATACTGGCGCCCCGTGTCGGGGATGAGCACGACGATCGTCCCTGCTCTGACTTTCTCTGTGTACCTGAGGGCTGCCACGAGCGCCGCGCCCCCGGAACTGCCCGTGAGGATCGCTTCTTTTTTCGCAAGCTCCCGCGCCATCTGATAGGCTTCTTTGTCGGTCACGCGGATGATCTCGTCTATCACGGAAAAATCGAGCGTCTTGGGAATAATATCCTCGCCGATCCCTTCGATGAGATACGTGTGCACGTTATGAGGGAGCTTGTAGAACTCAGAGTAGATCATCGAGCCTTCGGGGTCGGCCCCGACGATTCTGATCTTCGGGTTGCGCTCTTTTAAGAATCTGCCCACTCCGCTGATCGTGCCCCCGGTGCCGATCCCCGCGACAAACGCAGTCAGATTCCCCTGGGTCTGCTCCCAGATCTCCGGGCCAGTCGTGCGATAGTGCGCCTCAGGGTTCGCTAAGTTCTCGTATTGGTTGAGCAAGACCGCCGGGCGCTCCTTCGCGATCTGTCTCGCTACTGAATAATAACTTCGCGGGTCGTCCGGGGCGACGGCCGTGGGACAGATGACGACCTCCGCGCCATACGCCCTGAGAAGATCTATCTTCTCTGGGCTGACTTTATCGGGCATGGTAAAGACGACCCGATAGCCCTTCAATATCGCCGCGATGCACAGGCCAATCCCGGTATTACCGCTGGTGGGCTCGACGATCCAGCCGCCGGGCTTGAGTCTGCCGTCGCGCTCGGCCGCTTCGATCATCGAGATCCCAATGCGATCCTTGACCGAGCCCCCGGGATTAAAATATTCGAGCTTCGCGAGCAGTCGCACGCCCTTGACGGGATTGATGCGGCTGAGCGCGACCATAGGCGTCTGCCCGATCAACTCTAAGAGATTCTCCGCGACACGCATGATCAGCTTAGTGTAAAAAGTTTGTCAAGCACATGCAAGCGCTTGCTGAAGATCTTCGATCAAGTCTTGAGCGTGTTCGATGCCCACGGAGAGTCTGATTAAGTTCTCTCTGATGCCGCGGCGGGCGCGCTCCTCTGGCGGAATCGAAGCGTGGGTCATCGTCGCCGGATGGGTCGTGAGCGAGTCTACCGTCCCCAAGTTCTCGGCGAGCGTGAAGAGCTTGGTAGACTGCAGGAACTTCTTGACGTCGCCCTTCAGCTCGAAGCTGAGCATCCCGCTGTAGAGCCCGTGCATCTGGCGCTTGGCGACCTCGTGTCCGGGATGAGTCGCCAAGCCGGGGTAGTAGGCGCGCTCCACTTTCGGATGAGCACTCAAAAACTCTGCGATCGCTTGGGCGTTCTCTGAATGGGCCCTCATGCGCAATGCTAAAGTCTTGAGCCCTCGCAGAACGAGCCAGCAGTCCATCGGGCCGGGCACGGCGCCGATAGCATTTTGCAGAAACTTTAATTTTTCATAGACTTCGGCATTGGACGTGACGATCAGCCCGCCGATGACGTCGCCGTGCCCGCTGAGATATTTTGTCGAGCTGTGCACGATGATATCTGCGCCAAGCTCTAAAGGGCGCTGCAGGCACGGGGTCGCGAACGTATTGTCCACGACGAGCAGGGCGTCTCGCTTCTGGCGCGCGATCGCGGCAATATCGGCGATCTTTAGGAGCGGGTTCGTGGGGGATTCGAGCCAGATGAGCTTGGTGTTCTTTTGCAGTGTGATCTCTGTCGAGGTCGTGTCGAAGTAGCTGAATTCGATCCCATAGTGGCGACGCACTTGCTCGAAAAGTCTATATGTTCCGCCGTAGACGTCGTCGCAGCAGAGGACGTGATCGCCAGGCTTCAACAGATGAAGGATAGCGTCTTCAGCGGCCAGCCCCGAGGCAAACGCTAAGCCGTACCGGCCGCCCTCAAGCTCGGCGATAGCTCTCTCGAGGAGAGCGCGCGTAGGGTTTGCGGTGCGCCCGTAGGGATAGCCCTTATGGACCCCGGGTTCTTCTTGAGCGAACGTCGCCCCTTGATGCACTGGCGGGACGATCGCCCCGGTGGTTGGATCGATCTGATACCCTGCGCGGACGGCCTTGGTCTCAAAGCGCATTGTTTACTTCTTTTTGATGCCGTAGCGGCGCTCAAACTGCTGCACTCGCCCTTCGGTGTCTACGAGCTTCTCCTCCCCGGTGAAGAACGGGTGGCACTTGGAGCAGATGTCGACGCGGAGGTTCTCGACGGTGGAGAGCGTCTCGAACTCCGCGCCACAGGCGCAGTGGATGGTCACGCGCTTCAGTTCCGGATGAATACCAGCCTTCATAGCAGATCTCCTTTCTGACCAGGCTTCGCCCCAGACTTCGTCTGGACAAGCTTCGCTTGACGTGCATCATGCCGCCGCAGGCGGCACGGCGAACGGTCCAGGCGAAGCCTGGTTAAGCGAAGCTTGTTAGCGCTTGCTGAACTGCTGACCGCGTCGGGCTTTGTGGAAGCCGTACTTCTTGCGCTCGACCATGCGCGGGTCGCGGGTGAGCAGCCCTTCCTTGCGCAGGATCGGGCGATAATCGGGGTTCACAGCCAGCAAGGCCCGCGCGATCCCCAGCCGAATGGCCTCCATCTGTCCCGTGAAGCCTCCGCCGCGACAGGTCGCGATCACGTCGTAGCGGTTCATCGTGCCCGTCACGACGAAGGGCTTGAGGATCACCTGCGTGATCCGATCTTTAATGAAGCCATCGGCAGCAAAGTACTGCTCCGCGGGCTTGCCGTTGACGATCACCTGGCCGGAGCCATTGGGTTTCAAGAAGACCCGCGCAACTGATTCTTTGCGCCGCCCGATGGCATGGATCTTCCCATCGGGCAGGATCTTCGGCAAGCGCGGCTTCTGCACCGTCTGCGTCTGCGTGTTCGTCATTCTGAAGCTTGGACCTCCTCTGGGAATTCGCATTAGTATACCCAGCCTAGTGCGCTCTTTCAAGGTACGCCCGCTGCTCCGGGGTGAGCTCGTCTATGCTGATTCCCATCGTTTCGAGCTTGAGCAGGGCGACGCGCTGGTCTATCTCCGGGGGGACGGGGTAGAGCCCCGGCTTCAGCTCCGCATGATGCTTGGCTATGTAAGCCAAAGTGAGCGCCTGCAGAGCAAACGATAAGTCCATAATTTCGACGGGATGCCCATCTCCAGCGGCCAAGTTCACCAGGCGCCCTTCGGCTAAGAGATAGAGCCGACGCCCGTCTTTGAGTTCAAATTCTTCAATATTGGGGCGGATGACGCGCCGCGCCACGGAGAGCTTCTCTAAAGCGGGCTTGCTGATCTCGACATCGAAGTGCCCCGCATTCGCCAAGATCGCCCCGTCCTTCATCACTCTCAAGGACTCTTCGGTGATGACATCTTTGCAGCCGGTCGCGGTGACGAAGATATCGCCCACCGACGCTGCTTCGATCATCTTCATCACTCGGAAGCCGTCCATGACGGCCTCAATAGCGCGCACGGGGTTGACTTCGGTGACGATCACGTTGGCGCCGAGCCCTTTGGCGCGCAGGGCGATCCCTCGCCCGCACCAGCCGTAGCCCGCCACCACCACGGTCTTGCCAGCGATGGAGAGATTGGTCGTGCGCATGATGCCGTCCCAGGTGGACTGCCCCGTGCCGTAGCGATTGTCAAAGAGAAACTTCATCTGGGCGTCGTTGACGGCGAACATCGGGAAGAGCAATCTCTTCTGAGCGACGAGGGCTCGGAGCCGCCGCACCCCTGTGGTAGTCTCTTCTGTGCCGCCCAGAATATCTTTGGCTAACTCCGAGAGCTCGCCGTGCAAGAGCTTTGTCAAGTCCCCGCCGTCGTCCAAGATAATATGGGGCTTGGTCTGCAAGACGGCTTTCAAGTGGGCTTCATACTCTTGAGGGGTCGCGCCGCGCCAGGCAGCCACGAAGATATCGCCCGAAGCCGCCAGCGCGGCCGCGACGTCATCTTGGGTGCTCAAGGGATTGCAACCGGTGACGGCGACCTGGGCGCCTCCGGCGCGCAACACGTGAGCCAGATAAGCCGTCTTGGCTTCCAAGTGAATGCTGAGGGCGAGCCTCAAATTTTTGAAGGGTTGCTCGCGCTCAAACTCAGATCGAATTCTGTTGAGCAAGCTCATGCGCCGCTGGACCCACTCGATCTTCTTCTGTCCCGCGGGAGCTAACGACGGATCGCGAATGATGCTCATCGTGTCTAGAGCCTCCTTGAAGCCTTGAGCTTCTTCTGTGCCTTGGCGATGCAGCCGCTGTCAAAGAGCACTTGGCCGTGCGTAAGAATCTCGCGCACAAAGAGCGATTGTGCCGCACACAGCTCTTGAGGGGTCAACCCAACGATATCCGCCGGGACATCGCTGGCCCATCGCTCGGCGAGAAAGAGCCGCCGAGCGATGCGGTGTTGACCGCAAAAATCTTCGGAGATTACGGCCAGATCAAGATCGCTGCTGGGATAGGCTTCGTCCTTCGCCCACGAGCCAAACAAGATAACCCCTTGCACGCGAATCTCTCGGCGTAGCTGGCGCAGGAAGCGCTCAATCGCGCGCTGATAGCCCTTTTTCAGCATAGGCGATCAGCTCCTTAGCAGCATCGAGCAGTTCTTTGGCAATAGCTTCATCGTAGAATTCTTGAGGGGAGCCGCCGACACTATTGGGATAGCGAGCATCGCTATAATGCACATCCAGCTTGCGGGCCAATGTCAGGAGTTTCTTATCAACAGGGAGCTTCTTATGCAACTTCTTAAGCATAGCTGCGCAAGAGTGGGTGCGAAACTCCATGCGATATTTAGCTAGCAACGCTTTGAGAAACTTCTCAGCAGCCTGCTGGGCATGGAACGCTGTGCCTTCGTAGAATTTAGCTTTCAGCAGCCGTTCGGCCATAGCGAGATCTCTCTGTCCGGCCTCCTGCCACCAGCGCACTTCTTCACGCATATTCTAATCATACTTCATCGCTTGGCGCCGTGCCATCTTTGCATCAGCAGCTCGGCAGATTTATACTTAAACTGTGAGCGCGAAGTTCTCCACGCACATATTAGACAGAGCCCTGGCCCAGCAGCGGCAGCGCCGCGAGCATCGGCGCCGCGCCCTGCTTGAGGCTGCCTTCACAGCTCTTGCAGAGCTCTCGCAACAGATCGCATTCGAAGAAGCCTATCTCTTCGGCTCCATCACGCAGCCGGAGCGCTTCTCTGAGAGCTCTGATGTAGATATCGCCTTTGTCGGCCTCCGTGACGAAGACTTTTTCCGTGCTCTAGCGTTTCTGTCGCGTCGGCTCGCTATGGACGTGGACATCGTCCAGCTCGAGAAGCATCCGCGCCGCGAGCAGATCCTTCAGGGAGGAATCCGATGGACGAAGCCCGCTGGACTCTCCTGAAGGTAGCTCTGGAAGCCCAACACGATAAGATTAAGCAAGTACACCTATGAGCGTGCAGATCCGCCCAATGACCATCAGAGAGTACGACGCTGTGATGGCGCTGTGGCAGCGCGCGGGGCTCCCGTTCGAGCCTGAAGGACGCGATAGCTTCCATGCCGTCGCACGCCAACTGCACGCATCAGGACACTTGATGTTCGTCGCTGAAGCTGATGGGCAGATCGTCGGGACGGCCTTTGGCAGCCACGATGGGCGCAAGGGCTGGATCAATAGATTAGCTGTTGATCCGCGCTATCGGCGCCGAGGAATAGCCAAACAGCTCGTCGCAAAAGTTGAGGAAGCCCTCGCCCATGAGGGGATCATCATTGTGGCGGCTCTTGTCGAAGCCCCCAACGAGCCCTCGCTCAAGCTCTTCCGCAAGCTCGGCTATGAGGAGCGCCGAGATATCATCTATTTTCGCAAATTTCTTCGCGATCGGAGGTAACTCTATGCCCTTCTGTCCCCAATGTCGCTATGAATATCGAGCTGGGCTGCGCCAGTGCCCAGATTGTGGCGCAGAGCTTGTAGATGAGCTGCTCCCTGAAGAACAGTCCCCGCCCTCGGGGCCTCTCGTGACCATCTATATCGCTAAAGATATGCCAGAAGCGAGCTTGGTCAAATCGTTTCTCGAAGAATTCCAAATAGAGTCGTTCATCGGGTACGAGGCGGGCTCGGCCTACCCTGTGGGGCAGATTGAAGTGCGCGTCGCGGAGGCATATGCCGACGAAGCCCGCGAGCTCATCGCGGAGTTCCTCAGCGCTCCCCCGGAGGATCCAACACTATGATCGTCGCGGAGAATTTGACCCGGCGCTTCGGAGATCGCATCGCCGTTGAGAATCTCTCTCTGGAGATTGCCGAAGGCGAAGTTTTTGGGTTTCTCGGCCCCAACGGCGCGGGGAAGACCACGACCGTGCGGATGCTCGCCGGACTGCTAGCGCCCACGAGTGGGCGCGCTATGGTCGCTGGCGTAGACGTCGTGGCCCAGCCCCAGCGCGTCCGCACCCTCGTGGGGATCTTGCCTGAGCACCCTGGGCTGTATGAAAAGCTCTCCGCATGGCACAATCTCAAATTTTACGCGGATCTCTATGAGCTTCCCAACCCCCACGCCCAGATCGAAAAATATCTGAGCTTGCTCGGATTATGGGAGCGTCGCCACGACCCTGTGGGGACGTTCTCCAAGGGCATGAAGCAGAAGTTGGCGATCGCGCGGGCGCTCCTCCACGAGCCTAAGGTGCTCTTCTTAGACGAACCCACCTCCGGGCTCGATCCTGAGGCCGCCAAGACCGTGCGCGACTTTATCGCCCAGCTTGCCTCGGAGAAGCGCACGATCTTCTTGTGCACGCACAATCTCTATGAAGCCGAGCAGCTCTGCACGCGCATCGGGCTGATCAAGCAACGCCTGATAAAGATCGGCGCGCCCGCTTCTCTTAAGCGCGAGCTCTACGGCCGCCAGATCATCATTGATCTGAGGGAGCCCGCCGTACTACCAGAAGATTTACAGCTCTCCTTCGTGCGCAGCGTGCAGCAGGATGGCCGACGGCTCCTCGTCGAGCTCGACGACCCTGAGCAGCACAATCCCGCGCTCATCAGAAAGCTTGTCGAGCTTGGGGCGCAGATTCAGTTTGTGCGCGAGCACAGCAGAACTTTAGAAGAAGTCTATCTCGATCTCATTGCGGAGGAGGGACGATGAAGCGCACGTGGGTTGTGATGCGCAAGGAGTGGCGCGAGGCGTTCCGCGGAGGAAAGACGATTTGGATCGGCACGATCGCTATCCCATTGATATTACTGGGGGCTTCGCTCTTCCAGCTCTTCTCTGTGAGCGATCTACGCGCTGTGAGTCCTGAGGAGCTTCCTCAGGTTGTGGGGGTGCTCTTACTTATCCCGTTGTTGTACTTTATGATGTTCCCCTTGGTGATCCCCCATCAGATCGCGATCTATGCGATCATGAGCGAGAAAGAGCAGAAGAGCTTGGAGCCCCTCCTGGCGACGCCGCTGCGCACCAGCGAGCTCTTTCTCGCAAAGATGCTCGCCTCGGTCCTGCCCGCGCTTCTCATCACCTGGGCAGCGTTCGCGCTCTTTCTCGCTGTTATTCAAGCGCTTCTCCCAGCAAACGTTCTGGAGATTGCCTGGCAACAGTTCGGTTCGTTATGGCTGATGGCGCTAGGTCTCTTTGCTCCCCTGGCGGCGACGTTCATGACGCTCGCTTCCATGGCCATTGCCACACGGGTGAGCGATCTGCGCACGGCTCAGCTCTTCAGCAGCTTTGCGATGTTGCCCGTCTTGCTCTCGCTCTTCTTCTTAGTCTTTCGCCAGATGCTGGGGAGACCCGCGCTCTTGGGAGGGCTCTGCGTGGCCCTCCTTGTGCTCGATGTGGGCTTGCTCTGGGTCAATGTCAAGCTCTTCCATCGGGAGGAGATCCTGACCCGCTGGCGCTAGAGTATGTCTCCTGCTACCCCCTCGTACGTGCGAGATCTCTTAGCGCGCCATAAGATTCGCTTAAAGAAGAGCTTGGGGCAGCATTTTCTCGTTGACGAAAATATCTTAAAGAAGATCGCCACCGCAGCTCAGCTCTCCCCTGAAGACACGGTGCTCGAGATCGGCGCGGGGATCGGCACGCTCACCCAAGAGATAGCGCCGCGCGCGGGGCGCGTCATCGCCGTCGAGATCGATCGTAGATTCATCCCGCTGCTCGAAGAGCATCTGCGCCCATACGAAAACGTCACCATTGTGAACCAAGACTTTCTGCAGCTCGATCTGCGCGCGATCGCCCTCGATACAAAGATCGCTATAGTGGGCAATCTGCCCTATGGCGTGACAGCGCCAATCTTGGAGAAGCTCATCGAAGCGCACGATATTCTTACGGCAGCAACACTTTTGGTTCAAGCGGAGGTCGCGGAGAAGCTCTGCGCTGCGCCTGGGACGCGCGAGGCCAGCACGCTCACGATCTTCGTGCAGAGCTTCGCGCACGTGCAGCGGCTCTTTTCAGTCTCGCGCTCGGTCTTCTTCCCCATGCCAGAGGTTGACTCCGCTTGTGTGCGCTTGGAGTTCCGGGAGCGCCCCACGTTCTGTGCCCCAGAAGATATATTTTTAAAAGTTGTGCGCGCGGCGTTCAATCTGCGGCGCAAGACGTTAAGACAAGCGCTCACGCGCTCGCCTCTCTTAGCTCTCCCTCACGAGATCGTCCTGAAAGCCCTCGAGCGCGCCCAGCTTGACCCGCAACGCCGTGGCGAGACCCTCTCCCTCGAAGAGTTCGATAGACTAGCCCAAGCGCTCGCAGCTTTATTACAAAAAGAATGATATGAAACTTGCGAGCGATGTCGCCGCCGGGCGGCGCGACGCGGGGATCGTCCTTCCCATCAACTCCCACAAGAGATGGAGCCCCAACAGCGGCGTCCACACGAGAAGGACCCACACGACCCACCAGGTCTGCCACGGGGGCCGCGGCACTGGCACGGAGGTGCATACTTTCATGGAAGAGTCGGGCACTTCGATCGATTCGCCTGCCCCTGCTGAGCTTATCTTATCAACTACAACACCGCAAGACCTCAAGACAGGCGTGGGCACCATCACCACCAAGAAAGCATTCAAGACGAGGAGCACCGCCAGGGCCATCGCATAGACAAGAGCGTGGGTGCGAAGTGCGCCCTGAAGCGCGATCTGCTCAAGCTCCTGGCGGCGCATGAGCGCCAGCTGCTGCGCACAGCCTTCGCATATCAACAGATGCTGAGAGACCTCCGTGAGCGTCCAGGCATCAGGGGAGTGCGCTCCCGTGCGCCAGATGTCGGGAAGCCGCCCATGCAGATATGCTCGCAAGTCTGCTCGGGATGGATGCGCATGATCTGAGCTTGCTGGCAGCGGCTTGATCAGCTCGCGAAACCATTTATCGTCCATGATGGGCTCCTTTCAGCTCCTCGTAGATTGCTCGAACGCGCTCCTTGACGCGCGTGGGGTTGAATTCCTTCCCGACTAATCGAAAGACATCCTGCCAGTCGAGATATGTCCCACTGAGCTTTTCTATAGTAAGCTCGCTGGGCTTGATAGTCTTGTTGTTGAGAGCGCGACGCAGCAGCCTCCCCTTGGCAGGATCGGACACCAGGGGCGGATAATAATTACTAAACAGATAGATGAGCAAGCCCCGCACCTCCGCGGGGTCGTAGCGGCGCTTAGCTATGCCGAAGGCGAGCCAGCGCCACGCTTGCTCAAGATCCCCGTCGAGACTCAAGAGCTCCTCCATCTCGCTTGGAGGCGGGTCGGTACAGCGGAGCAAGTGCTCCGCGTACGCCAGGCGTATCCGTTGGCCAAGCGCGATCGGGTCGTAGTCCATCCGACCCGCATCCTAGCATATTATAAACGGGGTCGTCCAGTTTCTGACACTTTTGTGTCTTGAGGCGTTGACGGAGCTGATCTGGACGGATATAATTGAGCGCTGGCCGAGGTGGCGGAACTGGCAGACGCGCGGGACTCAAAATCCCGTGGGGCTCACCCCCCGTGAGGGTTCGACTCCCTCCCTCGGCACTAGGGCGTCAGCCGCGTGCGGTCTCTAGGGAAGAAAGACGCCTCACGCACATTAGACAGATTTAACAACTGCATCGTCAGGCGCTCCGCCCCAATGGCAAAGCCCCCGTGCGGCGGCATCCCATATTTGAAGACTTCCAGATAAAACTCAAAGTTTGCCGGGTCCAGCCCACGCCCACGAATGCTCTCGACAAGCTGCTCGTACTCGTGAATGCGCTGGCCCCCCGTCGTGATCTCCAGCCCCTTATAGAGCAGATCAAAGCTGCGCGTCAGCGCTGGGTTGTGCGGGTCGGGCATGGCGTACATGGGGCGCTTCTCCCTCGGATAGTGGGTGACGAAGAGCAGCTCGCAGCCCCACTCTTCTTGAGCATAGCGACAGAGCAACCTCTCCGATTCCGGGTCTAAGTCGCCCGCGATGCGCTTGTCGAATCGTTCGTGTAAGATCTCGTGCGCTTGCGCGAGCGTGATCTGAGGGATTCGCTCTGGGATCTTGGGCACGGTCACACCGTACATCTCCAGCTCCTTGGCACAGCGCTCGTGCACGCGCGCAAACATATGGCGCAGCAGCCGAGCCTCCAAGGCCAACAGATCCTGCTCGCTCTCGATGAACCCCATCTCGATATCTAAGCTTATATACTCGTTGAGATGCCTCGTGGTGCTGTGGGGCTCGGCGCGATAGACGGGGCCAACTTCGAAGACCCGTTCGTACCCCGCGCCCACGAGCATCTGTTTATAAAACTGCGGGCTCTGAGCAAGATAGGCCGTGCGCTCAAAGTACTGCACCGGGAAGAGCTCGGTGCCGCCCTCCGTGCCCGAAGCGACGATCTTAGGCGTGTGCACCTCTAAGAAGCCCTCGCTCATCAAAAACTCTCGAAAGCCATGGATAAGCTCAGCTTGGACCTTAAAGATTGCGCCGATCTTGGGATGGCGCAGACTGAGCACCCGATGGGTGAGCATCGTCTCTAGCTTTATATGGAGCAGCGGGCGGTTGATCGGGATGGGCAGTGGCGCGAGAGGAGCGGAGACGATCTTCATCTCGTGGACCTCGACTTCGCAGCCGTGAGGGGCGCGCGCATCCGGGCGCACCCGCCCCACCAGCTCGATGACTGCCTCCTCCCGCAGCTGCCTCACAAGATCCGGTCGGTCGTAGAGCACTGTTTGAATAAGCCCGGAGCGGTCGCGCACCACTACAAAACAGAGCTTTCCCAAGGGACGAAGATTGTTCACCCAGCCTTGCAAAAAGACTATCTCCCCGACCTTCCTAGGCACATCCGCTGCCAGGGTGCGCTGCATAGCCTCCACGATGCGCGCGATTATAGCCCATCCTCGGCGGCACTGTCAACCTTCATCTTCCAAGTTGCACAGCCCCCAGAGATCGGGTAATCATAGATGTCATGAAGAAGCTCAGATGGGCGCTCATCATCAGCTTCGGGGTGCTCGCCGCGTGCGGGAGCCTGTGGGTCTCTCACGAGCGCCCCAAGCCCCCTGAGAGCGCCTCAGAGTTGACAGCGCCCACGTTGCGTCCCGCACCGCCACAGAGCAGTCCCATCATTAGCTCAGATGCTGGCAGCTCGCTCGACGAGGTTGAGCGTCTCTACAGTGAGGGTCGCCGCCAGCTCTATAACGCTGGGGGCGATCCCCAGTATCTGCACGCGCGGGAGCTCTTACGACGAGCGCGCGCGCTCCTCGATCAGCTCACAGAAATCCCCCAAACCCAGAGGCTCTTGTGGGAGGCACGGCTCGAATTTGAGCTGGGCACATGGTACCAAGGGATGTCATGGGAGGATGTCACCCAAGCCCACGAAGCCCTTCCGTATTATCTTGCTGCTGAGCAGCTCGCTCGACGATTGACCGAGCTAGCCCCTGAGCTCGCTGAGGGCTATCGGCTGCTGGGGGAGTCTCAGATGCGCATTATCAGTCTGAAGGGATGGCTCCACGCGCTCGCTCACGCCCTGGAAGCGAAGAACAATCTTGAGCGGGCGCTCGAGCTCGATCCCCGCAATGCTGAAGCGCACTTGGCGTTAGGGGTTTATTATCTCTACGCACCGATGCTCTTTGGGGGCAGCGCAGAGAAAGCGTTAAGCGAGCTGCAGCAGAGCGAAGCGTTGACCTCAGATCAGACTGTTTTGTTTCTCTCCCATCGGTGGCAGGGGGTTACTTATATGAAGCTAGGGAAGGTCGCTCAAGCGAAAGAAGCATTTGAGAAAGCTCTGGCGATCTACCCCAAGAGCACGTGGGATCGGAACGAGCTAGAGAAGCTGCGATAAGGAGGTCTCTATGGAACAAGTCTTTCGCTACATCGACGAGCACCGCGAAGAGTTTATCGAGCGCCTCAAGACGCTCCTGCGCCAGCCCAGCGTCGCTGCTCAAAATCTTGGGATGGAGCCGTGCGCCAAGCTCGTCCAACAGATGCTCGAGCGCGTCGGCTTCAAGACTCAGATCTTCCCCACGGACGGCTTTCCCGTCGTCTACGGCGAGCTGGAGGGCCAAAGCGACAAAACGCTGATGTTCTACGATCACTACGACGTGCAGCCCCCGGAGCCCTTGGAGCTGTGGGAATCTGACCCGTGGGACCCGCAGATCCGAGATGGCAAGCTCTACGCGCGCGGATCTTCCGATAACAAGGGCGATCTGACGGCGCGGCTGTGCGCCCTGGAAGCGTATCTGAAGACGATGGGCAAGCTGCCCGTGACTGTCAAATTCGTCGTCGAGGGCGAGGAGGAGATCGGCAGCCCCCATCTGGAGCAGTTCGTCAGAGAGCATAAGAATCTCTTGAAAGCCGACGGGTGCATCTGGGAGTTTGGGCACAAAGATCTGAAAGACATCCCCCAGATTTATTTGGGGCTGAAGGGCATCTGCTATGTGGAGCTGCGAGCCAGAGGAGCCGTGAGCGATCAGCATTCGTCGTGGGGGACGATCGTGCCCAACCCCGCGTGGCGCTTGGTCTGGGCACTGAATACCCTCAAAGACGAGAACGAAAAGATTCAGATTAAGGGCTTCTATGACGATGTGCGCCCGCCCAGCCGATCTGAACTCCAAGCTGTCTATGAGCTCGATTTTGACGAGCGCGGTTGGCGCAAGAAGTTCGGGATCAAAAAATATCTCTTAGGGCTTTCGGGCAAGAAGCTCCTGCGAAAGCACTACTTTGAGCCCACATGCACGATCTGTGGGATCTGGAGCGGCTACACGGGTCCAGGGCCCAAGACCGTGCTTCCCGCTGAAGCGCGCGCGAAGATAGATTTTCGCTTGGTGCCCGACCAAAAGCCCGAAAAGATCCTCGCGCTGCTCAAGAAGCACCTCAAGAGAGAGGGCTTTGGGGACATCGAAGTGATCGGGATGCACGGGGTCAATCCCGCCCGCACGCCGATGGACGACCCCCTAGTAGAAGTCGTGCGACGCACCGCGCAAACAATTTACGGGGTCAAGCCCGCCGTGCATCCGACGTCAGCGGCAAGCGGCCCCATGTACACGCTCTGTCAGAAGCTAGGCATCCCGGCGGTCTCGACGGGGATCGGCTACGCGCACTCCAACACTCATGCGCCCAACGAAAATATTCGCATTGAAGACTTCGTTCAGGGGATCAAGCACATCGCGAGCATCGTGCACGAGTTCTCCCTCATCGGCCACTGAAGAATTCTACCCTTCGAGGTGATCGCACATGCAAGCCGTTGAAGCAACACCGCACAGCAGTGCAGCGGGCGTCACATGGGATCTGAAAGACTTATATCTGGGATTGGATGACCCTGCTATCGAGCGCGACTTGCACAGCGCGCTCGAACGAGCAAGAGCGTTTGAGCAGAAATATCGTGGGCGGCTGCGCCAGGGGATCGAGCCACACTCTTTGTATGAGGCCCTCGTTGAGCTGGAGAGCATCTCCGAGCAGATGGACAAGCCCGTGATCTACGCCCATCTGCTCCATGCGTCTGATACCCAGAACCCGCGGCACGGAGCGCTGCTGCAAGCTACTCAAGAGCGCCACACTCAGATTCGGCAGCATCTGCTGTTCTTCGAGCTCGAATGGATGGACCTGCCCGAGGAGACCGCGCAGCGGCTGATGAGCGCTCCGGAGGTCGCACGCTATCGGCACTACTTAGAGAGAGCGCGGCTCTTCCGGCCACACAAGCTCTCCGAGCCCGAAGAGAAAATTTTAGATATAAAAGCGAACACGAGCACACGCGCCTTCCAGCGGCTCTTCAGCGAGCTTGTCTCCGGGCTCACCGTGCAGATCGGCCGCGGCAAACAAGCCCAAAAACTCACGCTCGATCAAGCCCTCACCAAGCTCCACGAGCCCGATCGCTCTGTCAGAAAGAGCGCCGCCAAGGCGATCACGCACGCGCTCCAAAGCCAGGCGCGCGTCCTCACGTATATCTTCAATACCCTCGTGCTCGACCATAAGATCAACGATGAACTGAGAAAATTCCCGTCCCCGATGCACTCGCGCCATCTTGCGAACGAGATCGAGCCCGCCACCGTTGACGCCTTGATGACTTCTTGTGAAAACGCCTACGACATCGTCCAAGAGTACTATCGCCTGAAGCGACGATTGCTTGGGCTGCGCACTCTGTATGACTACGATCGCTATGCCCCCGTCTCTGCAGAGCTGCCCACGCGCACGTGGTCCGAGGGCCAACGGATCGTGCTTGAGGCCTACCGCGATTTTTCGCCACAGATGGCCCAGATCGTCCAAGAGTTCTTCGACAAGCGGTGGATTGACGCGGAAATACGCTTTGGCAAGGAAGGCGGAGCGTTCTCCGCAGGCACCGTGCCCAGCGCTCACCCCTATATCTTGCTGAACTATACAGATAAACTGCGCGACGTGATGACGCTCGCTCACGAGCTAGGCCACGGAATCCATCAGTATCTCTCCCGACGGGTGGGCTACTTGCAAGCCGATACCCCGTTGACGATGGCCGAGACCGCCAGCACCTTCGGGGAGATCTTGACGTTCCGAAAGTTGCTCGGCGAGATCCAAGATCCTAAAGTGAAGCTTTCGTTGCTGTGCAGCAAGATAGAAGACTCGTTCGCGACGATCTTTCGCCAGATCGTGCTGACGCGCTTTGAGCAGAGATTGCACGAGGCTCGCCGCACCCAGGGGGAACTGCCCGCAGAGCGCATCAACGAGCTTTGGCTCCAGACACATCAACAGATGTTTGGCGATGCGGTCACGCTCACGGAAGACTATGGGTGGTGGTGGCTGTACATTTCGCACTTCATTCATGTGCCGTTCTACTGCTACGCGTATGCGTTCGGGGAGCTCTTGGTCTTTGCGCTCTATCAGCAGTATCTGCGCGAGGGGGAAGCGTTTGTGCCCAAGTATATAGAGTTGCTGGCTGCAGGCGGCTCCGATAGCCCCCAGAAGCTCCTCGCCCCCTTGGGGATAGATACAAACGACCCGAACTTTTGGAAGACCGGGCTCGACTTCTTGCGCGCGATGGTGCGTGAAGCTCAGCAATTGGCGCTAGGCGCTTCCTAGCTTGTAGCCAAAGCCGCGCACCGTGAGGATGAGCTTGGGGTTCTCCACGTCGTCCTCGAGCTTGTTGCGCAAGAGATAAATATATTTCTTGACGTCCTCAGAGGACGCATAGGGGTTATCTTGCCAAATTGTCTCGATGATCTCGCGGTGCGAGAAGACTTTCCCCGGCTTGGAGGCCAAGAGCTTGAGCAGCTCATATTCTTTTGGCGAAAGCTCGATGAGCTTGCCGCCCAGGCGGACCTCCTTGCGCTCATCGTCAATTTGTAGCTTTCCAAGCTGGATATACGGCGAGTGGCTGACGCGACGCATCACCGCTTCGATGCGCGCTTCCACCTCGCGCAGATCAAACGGCTTGGTGATATAATCGTCAGCCCCGATGGAGAAGCCTCGGACTTTGTCGTCGGTAGAGTCCTTGGCCGTCACCATGATCACGGGGGTCTTGGCCCCGCTCTCGCGCAGCTTCTGTAAGACGGCCCAGCCGTCAAGTTTGGGCATCATCACGTCCAGCAAGAGAAGATCGGGCTTCTCTTTGGAGAATTTCTCAAGGGCTTCTTGGCCGTTCATCGCCGGGATGACGAAGTGCCCCTTGGCTTCTAAAAACTTCCGCAACAGGTGCAAGGACGTCGCATCGTCGTCAGCGACGAGAATGCGCATGGTTTACCTCCCCGGCAGGGGGCTCAGCTTCCGCGTGAGCAGGTTCGAGCGGCAGCACGAGAGAGAAGACGCTGCCGCGGCCGACCTCGCTCTCCACCAGCACCCGCCCGCCGTGCATCTCCACGTATTTCTTCACGATAGCCAGCCCTAACCCCACCCCTTGGAACTCTCGCGTGTTGGAGCTGTCCAGCTGAGTAAATGGCTCAAAGATGCGCGAGCGCTCGTGCTCGGGGATGCCGATCCCAGTGTCCGCCACCGAGAAGATATATTCGTTCTCCCTCACTGTCCCTGAGAGCATCACGCGCCCTGTGGGCGTGTACTTGATGGCGTTGCTGAGGAGATTGATGAGGGCTTGTTTGATCTTCGTCCCGTCGGCGATGAGCGTGCACGGCTCGACGTGATAGCTCAATTCCAGCCCTTTGCTGCGGGCGAGGGCGCTCACGGCCTTGACGGCCTCCTCGCCGATCGTTGATGTCTCTACCGCTTCAAAGTACGGACGATCTTCGCTGGCCTCAAGTTTGGAGAATCGCAAGATATTATCGATCAATTCCAAGAGATGGTCTCCGGCGTTCAAGATATTCTCTAGATCTTCGCGCTGCGCTGGGGTGAGCGGGCCGTCTACCCCTTCTAGGAGAAGCTGTGAGTACCCGCGGATGGCGTGCAAGGGGGTCTTCAGCTCGTGGCTCATCATCGCGAGGAAATCAGACTTGGCACGGTTAGCTTTGACCAAGTCCGCGTTCATCTGTTCGAGGCGCCGGTTGCGCTCGGAGAGCGCGTCAGCCATAGCGTTAAACTCGTGAGCGAGCATTTCGAGCTCATCGCCGGTGGCGATGTGAGCGCGTGCCGAGGGATCGAGTTTGAAGCGCTGCAGCGCCTTAGTGAGGCTCTCCGCTGGCCCAAGGATCATCTTATAGAACATAAATGCGATCAAAATGCCCAGCACCACATAGCCGATGACCACAAGAATGATCAACGTCGCCTGGCGGCGCACATGAGCCTGGATAGGAGCAAGATCAATCCCCAGCCGGATGAGGGCCTGGCCCTCCACAAGATTCAACGTGGGCGCAGGGCGCAAACGAAGGGGCGTAGCATAGATGATATCCAGAAATCCTGGCCCAAAGGAGCTGTACAGTTGACCAGGCTCGATAGGGGCCGAAAGCTGATTGAAGTGTTTGACGATCAGAGGGGTTAATTTCGGGTTCTTGTACTCGCACTCTATTCTTCCTATTCTTCGCTCTGGGTTTGGAATTTGAGTGCTTTCACTCTCCCAGGTCACCCGCATGTAGAAGACCTCGGAACTCCATTGTCGCCCCCACCACGAACATGACTCCCCCAATAGTAGCCCTCGCTCAGACTCGCGCGAGAGTTGTTCAGACCAGATTTTCACCGTCGTCTCCCACTTGACGCGTAGCTGGCTCTTCAGTTCATCGCTAAAGCGCATAATGGCTAAAGCCCCCAAGGGCACGGCGACGATCAGCGTGAACCCCAGCAGCGTGAAGATAAACTTGTATCGCAAGCCCAACCGTATCACACCGCTAGTCTAGCGTCTCCAAGAAAGATCGTCAATAGCCACGGTCACCAAATTTTCACCTTGCTTCCATGTGATTGGCACCTTGGGGGACGTACAATAGGCCGTGCCCAAGCTGGCCCACTCTCTTCACGTACGGGGCTTGGCCTCTTGTGCAGAAGAGGGGCGCAGAAGCTCCCCTCGCGGATGGCAGGGTTTTGCCTCTCCGGGGGCTGCCTGACCTCCTCCCCACCGAGAGGATTTTTCCCCACCATCCGACAGCGGCACCAAAGGCCAAGCCCTCCTTCCTTCCCCCAGCCATTGACGAGCTTCCCCCCATATTTTACAATGACCCCCAGAAGAGGGGACTCATGCGCACGTATGTTCACAGAGCAACCCTCGGTGTGATCTTGCTTGTGGCGCTCGGGTTCGCGGGAGCAGCCCAAGACTGCTCAGTGCGGTCTTATAGCGATGGCCTCTGCTCCGCTGAGCTCGTGCTCGCCATGCGCGTGGGGGGAGACTATCGCGTCGCGGCCTCTGAGATGAGCGTTCTTGTGGCGCTGGCAACGCTGCCGGGCGAGCCGTTGCGCGTCTCGCTTGTCTCTACCCCCCCGCCCCTCATAGGGCTCTCTTATCTTACCATACAACGGCTCATGCTCGCCCCCTCATCCGAAAATCCTTCTGAACTCCAAGCGCTCTGGGATTTTGGGCGCGTCGCCCAGCTGGAGGCGCGCTTGCGCAATATTGATGAGCTGCTGCGAGCCATCCTCGAAGAGTTCTTTCGGTCCTACGGCGCTGTGCCGTCGAATCGCGAGCTGACTCTGGTCTTAAGCATAGATAGCCCAGGGCTCCTGCTCCCCACTCAGATTGAGACTCTCAGCAGCTTCGCGCTCGATGAGCGTCTCCACCTGGTGCTGAGCCGGGCGACGATCACCCTGCGTACGGCGTTGGGGCCAGGAAGCCTCCTCGGCCAGATCGAGCTTAATCCCAAAGATCTCGAGATCAGCAAAGAGAAGATCGGGCTTGAATTGGCGCTTGGGCCGGCTTCTCTCCTTGGTCTGACGACGTTTGAGCAAGGGGTGGGGCTGACCAGCCAAATCTATTCGCTGCGGGCGCACGTGGGCGAGGTCGAGCTTGTCGGCCAGGCGGTCTTCACCTCAAATTCCCAAGAGTTCACGATCGGGGTGAGCATCGCAGGGCTGGCGCTCTCGGGAAGCTCGCTCATCACCCCCAGCGGCTTCACGCAAAGCTTCTTCATCCAAATCCCCATCATCGTGAGCTCGCCGAAGACCTCACCCTGACCCTCTCCGCTTGCAGAAAGGGAACGGGTGAGGTGAATAATTACCCCAAGAGCTGTTGTACAGAGGCCCAGAACTCTCTATCGAGCCGGATAAGCCGCGTCGGACGCTCTGCTTTGCGGATCTGCACTGTATCTCCTGGGGCAAGCAGCGCGATGGGATCGCCGTCGGCGAGAAGCTGTGCAGGGCGCTTCGCCTTGGCGATGAGGACGCGGTCGCTCGACAGTACCAGCGGGCGCGCCCCCAAGCGATGAGGCGCCAACGGCGTCACCAAAAGAACTTCTAATGTCGGCTCAATCACGGGCCCCCCTGCCGACAGAGAATACGCGGTCGATCCCGTGGGCGTAGCGATGAGTATGCCATCACCCGGATAGCTCCCAAGAATGTGCTCACCCAAGAAGAGCTCGATCTCCGTGCGCCGACTGATCTCCGTGTGCACCAGCCCGATCTCGTTGAGCGCTGTGCACTGAATCGTCAGGGTCTGCGCCGCCACGCGCATGCGCACCTCAAGCGAGAAATCATCGCGCCGGATGCGCTCCAAGGCGCGCTCAAGATCGTCTACACTCACGGATGTTAAAAACCCCAAACTGCCCAGATTGATCCCCACGATGGGCCGATCGAGCTCGGCGGCCCAGCGAGCCCCTTTGAGGAAAGTCCCATCCCCGCCCAACGTCACCACGAGATCGAAGTCGCGCTCGCTTAAGGGGCTCATATCAATGCCCGCCCGCACGCGCACAGAGATCTTCTCCCTTTCCACCCAGCGCTCAAGCCGCGTGAGAGCAGACTCTATCTGAGGCTTGGCCAAGTTCGCTATGACGAGGAGCTTCCGTAGATGCATCGTTCCCCTACACGTACTTCCATTTACAGATCCAGCGCTCTAAAAGATCAATAATAATATAAAATGCCAACCCCAAGATGCCCATCGCTAAGATCCCCGCAAACATGCGCTCATAGTTCCCATAGCGCGACCATTGGTCATAGATATAGCGCCATAGCCCATAGCGTGAAGCGAATGCTTCGGTCAGTGCCAACGCCATGATAGCCATGCCAATAGAGATTCGCAGCGCGGAGAACATCGCGGGGAGGCTCGCCGGCAGGATGACGTGCTTGTAGACGTGCCACTTGCTCGCTCCCGCGCTCACTACGGAGAGAATGTAGCTCTTGGGGATGCTCTTGGCAGCGTCGCGAGTCGAGAGCAAGAGCTGAAAGACTAACACAAGCGTAATCAGCCCGATCTTGGGAGCATCGTAGATCCCCAGAAAGACGAAGAGCAACGGGAGAAAGACGATCTTGGGGATGGGATACGTCAGATAGATCGAGGGACTCAAGAGACGATCTAAGACGCGCTCATGCCCGATCACCAACCCCAAGGGCATGGCGATGACGATCGCGAGCAACAACCCGCTGAGCACGCGATAGCCACTGGCGAAGAAGTGCGGGACTAAACTGCGCCACTCCTCAACAAAGATATTCAGGGCGCGAGCGGGCGGGGGCACTGCCCATTGCAAGGGCTTGGCGGCAAACGTTGAGACCGCCCAGCTCGCCAGCTCCCACACCCCAAAGAAGAGCACGATCCCAAGCACATAGCCGATGAGATAATTCTCATACAGGCGCTTCATGCCAGCTCCCGTCGCAGCTCGAGGACTTTTTCGTAGAACGCTTCACTGGTGCGCGACGTCCCCACACACGGGTTCTCGATAATCGCTTTGATGCGCGCCGGACGCTCCGTCAAGACGACGATCCGCGAGCCCAAAAAGACGGCCTCCTGGACGTCATGGGTGACGATGATCTGAGTCAAGCCGCGCTCTCTCCATAAGTGCACGAGCAGATCTTGGATGCGCTCGCGGTTGAACGCGTCAAGCGCTGCCAACGGCTCGTCCATCAGCAAGACTTTTGGATGGGTCGCGAGAGCGCGCGCGAGAGCAACCCGCTGGCGCTCCCCCCCGGAGAGCTGATGGGGGTAGCGATCATAAAATGAGCTGTCTAGCCCAAGCTCGTCCAAGATGGGTTTGACGCTCCGGACCTGCTGGGCGATCAGGGCGTTGGCCTCGCGGATCTGGCGCGGCATGGTGAAGAGATCATAGACGAGTCGGCTGATCAGCTCCGCCGTCAGCACCAACACGATGACGAACAGTATAATCTGGGGCCACCCCCCGCCCCACAAAAGTTCGCTCCAAGAAGCGTCTGGATTCGCTTCAAAGATCTTTTGGACTTGGCTCCAGTAGAATCCCCCGGCAATGAGATCCAGTCCTAACGAGATCAAATAGACCGCTGCCGAGAAGGGCCGATCGAGATAGAAGCGCTGTCCGGCGGCCCATGCCCCCGTCACAAGCAGCCAAAAATACGCCCAGAAGAGCGATTTCTTGCGGCGATGCCACTCTTGGGCGAGCGTCTCATCCGCGCCCTCAAGCACCGGGGAAGCTGCGCCGCTCAGCTCCAACGAAAGACTCGCGTTCTTCCACACGGTCTTCCACGGCAATAGCCCCAGATCTTGAAAGATGAGCGCGACGTCGCGGCGCGGACGCTCGACGACTTGCCCGTCAACGGAGATCATCCCTGCGGTGGGCTTGATCAGCCCACAGATCGCATAGAGCAAGCTGGTCTTGCCACATCCTGAGGGGCCCAAGATCGCCACGCTCTCGCCAGCACGAACCTCAAGGGAAAAATCCTCGATCACCGGGACGGTCTGGCGACCGTCGTGATACTCCACCCGCAGCCCCTCTATCTTGATCATCGAGCTAGAGGAACCGGAAATCCGTAGCGGCGGCAAACGCGATCTTCTCGCGGATGTAGCGCTTCCCCAACGCCCAATTGACCAGAGCATCAAATTCCTCAGGGCGCAGCGCGCGCGGCTGCGGGAAGTACGGCACTCGCAGACGATCCCGCCAGCCCTCGGGGAATTTGAGCTCTTGCCCTCGCAGCTCCGGGAAGCACACGTTGACCCCCACCCGGATAAGCGTATCAATAATAAAATCGCGCGAGCTCCCGTTGAGAGTGGCCACGGACTCTCTGAGAGCTTGGAAGAATTTGCGCACGCTCTCGCCGCGCTCTTGGAGCAGCTGGCGACTGAAGAGCAAGACGCTTGGAGGCGTAGCAATGCCCTTATAGTCTGAGAGAGTGAGAATCTCTATCTTATTTGCTTCGGCGACGACCTCCGTGAGGGTCGCATGGGGTTCAGGAAGGACGGCCACTTGGACGCTCACTGTGCCTGCCCCCAGCATCTGCGCGATGAGCTGAATCTTATCGAAGTCTTCGACCCCTGTGTAATACTGATCGACGTCGCGGGCCTTGACGCCCTTGGACAAAAGCAGCGTGTCTGTCAGATACTCCATATCGGAGGGCTGCACGAGCGTGATCTGGCGCTTGGGGCCGCTTTTTACGACATCTTCGACGGAGCGATAGCCGCTGAACTTATGGGTGAGCATGGCCACGGTGCGCACGACCGTGTTGCCGGTGCGCGGGTCTGGCGTGGGCTCGAAGACCGTCCCCACAATCGCCGCTTGGGCTTGGCGGCCTAGGAGGAGCACCGCGCTTGTTAAGTCTATAGCAAGCGCGTCGAGCTGCCCGCTGAGAAATGCCGTATTGCGCTCGAGGGCGTTGCCACCGCAGATGAGCTCAATATTGACCCCGTGCTTGGTGAAGATCCCTTGCTCAAAAGCGAACGCGACGGGGACGACATCTTGGGCGGGCATCATGCTCAAGCGGATGGGCTTCGTCTGCTGAGCCGGGGTCAGCAGACGACCAAGGAATACCCCAGCGAGAGCCATCCCACTTGAAGCAAGAAACACCCTGCGGGTCATCGAACTGTTCATACTCGATCACCGTAATAGTTCGAAGATTCTTCGCTCACAGTTTAACGGCTGATCTGTGAACTTTCAACTGGGCTAGCGCCCCTTGAACTCTGGTTTCTTCTTGCTCAAGAACGCCTGAACTCCTTCGGCCATATCTTCGGTGGTAAAGAGCAAGGCGAACGCCTCGCGCTCGAGCAAGAGCGCCGCATCAAGCGAGCAGTCCGCCCCAGCATTGATGATCTGTTTTGTAAATTGCACGGCGATGGGCGCGCGCGATGCGAGCTTTTCCGCAAATGCCTTGACGTCTTGTTCGAACGTCTCGTTCTCGTAGACGTGATCTATCAAGCCCCACTGCGCGGCTTGCTCGGCGCTGATGCGCTCCCCCAGCATACAGAGCTCTTTAGCGCGCGAGGGGCCGACGATCCGAAGTAACCGCTGGGTGCCGCCGCCGCCGGGGATCAGGCCCAAATGAATTTCAGGCTGGCCCAGCTCGCTGCGCTTGCTCGCAAGACGAAAATCGCACGCGAGCGCCAGCTCTAACCCCCCTCCGAGCGCAAACCCGTCAATCGCAGCGATGACCGGCTTGGGGCAGAGCTCAGGAGCCCTGAAAAATTCGCCAAGCTCAAGAAACTGATAGGGCTTGCCCTGGGTGAACTCCGTGATGTCCGCCCCCGCGCTGAATGCTTTCCCGCCCGCGCCCTTCAGCACGATCACCCGCACGTCAGGGTCTCTGCCAAGCTCCGCGAGCGCCTTGGGAAGCTCCTCGCGCATCTCAGCGTTGATCGCGTTGAGCTTCTGGGGGCGATTGAGCGTCACGTAGGCGACATGCGTCGCCCTGTCAATCTCGACGATGATCGTCTTATATTCTGTGTGTCTTGTCTTATACTGATAGAAGCCCTCGCCGGCGGCGACCCCGGTCTTGCCCTCCTGGACGAGACGCCGCAGCAATGCTGTCGCTTTATAGCGATCAGATTTGTGCTTGGCGTAGAGCGCGTCGAGCGTCTGAAGGATCTTATCGAGCCCAATTCTATCAGCGCGTCGCAAGATCCCCTCGGGGAAGTTCAGCCCCAACCGACACGCAAGATCTATTTGATCAGCCGTCGAAACCCCATTCTCGATGAGCCACGCCGCCTCGTTGGCCATGAGGGCGTAGAGGGGGAGGGGATCGAAGCGCTCTCCGGCTTCTTTGGGGTATTGGGCGCCGCCATCTTTGTAATTATAAAACCCCCGGCCGGTCTTGCGCCCCAGCCGCCCTTCTTTCACAGCTTGCTCGATGATCGGCGGAATGGGAAGGCCCGCTTCTTTCATAACATTATAGCCCACGTCAATCCCGGTGAGATCTTGCAGCTCGAACGGGCCCATAGGAAAGTTCTCATAAAATTTCATTCGGCTATCGATCTCTTCGATAGTCGCTTCGCCGCGCGAGACCATCCAGGCAGCCTCAAACAGATAGGGGCCGATCAAGATTCTGTTGACGATGAAGCCTCGCACGTCCTTCTCGACACGAATGGGGGTTTTGCCGAGCTTCTTAGCTAGCTCCACGATGAGCTGCATCGTCTCTTCGGAGGTCCTCTCACCCCTGACGACCTCGACGAGGGCCATGCGCACCACGGGATTGAAGAAGTGCATCCCCACGACTTTGTCGGGGCGGCCCGTCACCCTCCCAAGCTCGGAGATGCTGAGCGAGCTCGTATTGCTGGCGAGGATCGCATGTGGGGGCGAGAGCGTGTCTATCTCCCTGAAGAGCGCTTGCTTTAAGCTCATGATCTCTGGGGCGGCCTCGATGACGACATCAGCGTCGGCGACGGCCTCTTTGAGGTCAACCAAGGGAGTTATCAGTTTCAGGGCGGCATCGGCTTTCTCTTGGGAGATGGAGCCCTTCTCCACGAGCTTTTTGAGGCTCCAGGCGATCTGGTCGTAGCCCTTCTTCACGAACTCTTCGGAGATGTCGCGCATCTTGACTCTATAGCCAGCTAAAGCGGCGATCTCGGCGATGCCGTGGCCCATCGTGCCTGCGCCCAGCACCGTGATCGTCTTAATATCTTCGAGCTTCATAATGAAAGACCACCTCGGTGTTCGTCTCGTGCTATGATAATAGAAAGATGGGGGCAGATGCAAAACAGGGGCTGCTAGGGCTTGACACAAGATCTTTGCTATGCTATGGTGTAGTAGTAGAAGGAGTGGTATATGAGGTTGATGAAGCTCTACTATCGAGCGGGTAACAAGCTTGATGCGCGAGCAAGCAAAGATTTTCAGATAGAGGAGATTCGCGCCATGCTGAAACAGCTCGCAACCAGAGGGGTCCAGTTTGAGATAGTGGAGACGAGCACCCTGCCTGATGAAGCGTTGATGGAAGCTTACTTAGAGGCTGTGAAGTCCGCAGTCCTGCGAAAGTACCGGGTTCGGCAGGTCTTTGGGAGTCAACGGCATCCAGGGCGTCTCTTCGGGAAGGAAGTGCCTGCCTTGGTCGTTTATGAGAACCATGTGCCTAGCGATGTATATCCTCATGAGGAGGGAGGTCGGATCGTCACCATTCGGGAGTTCCTGGAGGGCATGCTGCACAATGGGGCCGAGAGAGCAACAGCGCGGCAAGCGGCGGCTCGTATGGACGAGCGTCGAGCTCGCCTCGGCCCCATCGGCGTGAAGGTCTCTGAGCTGATCCGCGAGGGACGCCACCGATGACGCGCCATTCAAAATTTGTGCTTGATGCTTCAGTAGCCCTCAAGTGGCAATTAAACGACGAGGAATGTGTCTCCCAAGCGGTCGCTCTGCGCGATGATGCCCTGAAGCATTCAGCAGAAATATGTGTTCCCACGCTATGGCTCTATGAGATCATCAATGGCTTAGTGATGGCTTCGCGAAGGGGGAGGTTTCCCCCACCAGAGATCCCTCACGCGATTAGTGATTTCTTGGCGATGGGAATCAGCATGAGGGTGCCCAATCCCCAGCGAGTCTCGGCCCTTGCGCTCGCTCATGGAATAACAGCTTACGACAGTGCTTATCTGGCTTTGGCAGAGCAAGAGGGGTGTGATCTTTGGACAGGTGATCTCTCACTCTATCGTGCCGTTAGTAAGAAGCTACGCTGGGTGCGCTGGATCGGTGACTACACTGCCATCTTGTAATTCCTAGGCGGCTTGCGCAGCCCACCTAATCATCTACGCTCAAGATGCTCTTTGCCAACTCATCAATATCTGCTTTGCTGGGGTCGAGGATCTCCGCTCCCTCGGCGATGAGCTTCTCCGTCCCTGGGCTGCCCGGCACCGCCAAGACTCGGCGTTTCAGCTTAAGGGCGTGCCGCGCCGTGTCGAGACTTCCGCTGGGGTCGCCAGCCTCGATCACGATGACGGCGTGCGCAAGCGCCGCGATCAGCCGATCGCGCATCATCAAGAACATCCCACACGGGCCAGCGTTGGGCTCCAACTCCGAGAGCAATGCGCCGCGAGCTATAATGCGATCTGCCAGCGCTTGGTTTCTCTTGGGATAGACGCGCCGCAGCCCGCAGCCCAGCACGGCAATCGTTCTCCCATCGCGCGCGTCGAGCGCCCCGCCGTGCGCCCACGAATCCACCCCATGCGCCAGGCCGCTCACGATCGTGATCCCCCACTCCGCTAAAGTCTTTGCGAGCTCGTGCGTCCAGGCCATCTTCGCATCGCCAGAGCCAGGATCAGCCAAGCGACTGCCCACGATCGCTACAGCCCACTGATCGCGAGTCTCCAACGAGCCGCGCATATAGAGCACGGCCGGAGCATCGCGAAGATCTCTCAGCAATATGGGATATTCAGCATCGTCGGGCGTTAAGACGGCGATCCCCTCGCGGCGAAGGCTTTCTAGCTCTTGGGCGATCTCGTCGAGAGAGAGTTTGTGCAGGGCGACGAATCTCTCTTTAGGAAGCCCGCTGAGCGATGCCAACAGATCAGCATCGGCTTTCCAAATAGCTTCGGCGCTGCCGAGCTGCTCGGCAAGCTGACGAGCCTGAGCCCGGCTAAGCCCATCTGCTCTACTGAGTGCTACCCAATGCAGTGCGCTCATAATATCGTGTGCGCGCCAACGCTAGGACTTTCACGGAACGCGCCCCGGCGCGCTTGAGCACGCGCGTGACTTCTTTGAGAGTTTCGCCAGAGTCGTAGAGATCGTCTAAGACTAACAGCGATTTCCCGCGAACGTTGCTCTGGACGGCGAACGCACCTGCGACGTTGGCGCGCTTGTGCGCGCGGGTGCGCATGTCTTTCTGACGAGCTGTCGCGCGGGTCTTGCGCAAAGCTCCATTGAGCAATGGAACTCCTAGGCGTCGCGCCAGCACTTGTCCTAACAAACTCACGGGATCATACAGACGTTCTGTCAAGGGCGGCACGGGCACAATCGCATCTATTGCCTTCAGATCGGTGTGCTGCTCCATCAGAGCGAGTATGCGATCTGCTAAACGATCTGCCAGATCAATCCGCCCGCGGTATTTATACTTAAGAATGAGCCGCCCTATCTCAGTGTACTGCCATGTAGACGCGGCATGATGACTATAAATATCTAAAGCCCACCCTTGCTCCCACGGGCCGAGCAACCGTTGTGGGCCAGCTGGAATGCGATCATCACAAGGCAGGGATAATAAAGAAAAGAATCGCCGACGAACAGAGCGAAGGCTCGCTCTCAGCAGACTGAAAGATCGCTCTACCATCTGCTTGAGGCCCATAGGGCTCCTTTGCCGTAGGCCGGGCCTCAAGCGATATTATTTTAGCTCTCTGGAGGGGGAGCCGTCAAGCGTGTTAGCCCTTGCGCTTCCCCTGAGAGCGTTTTAATCTCTTCGTGCGACGCCGCGCACTCTTGCGCATACTATCACCAATGCTTACTATACACCCTCAAACGTCTCCTTGTCAACTTGCATCCCCGCCCCCGCTTCGATTATGATAAGCACACCCTATGATGAGAAAGCTCATAATACTTCTGCTCGCAGTGCTCACTCTCACGAGCTGCGCGACGAATAAGCCCCCCACCGTGCGCATCACCAGCCCAACCGAGGGCGCTTTTCTCACCGAGCGCTCCGTGCAGTTCTCCGGAGAATGGTCCGACCCCGACGGCGAGATTAAGTCAATCCTTTGGAACTTCGGCGATGGCGCGACCAGCACCGAAGCTGCTCCTACACATACGTACGCACAAGGCGGACGCTACACCGTCGAGCTCACCGTGACCGACAATAAGAACGCCAAGGCGAGCGCCCGCGTCTCTTTCTCCCTCAACCAAGAGCCCATCGCTTTCGCGACAGTGAAGCTCCCTGAGTCCCCAGAGAGCGTGCCCAGCAAATATATCTCCGGCGAGCCTCCACTCACCGTGCAGTTTTCAAGTAGCGCTTCCAAGGATCCTGACGGCTCTATCACCTCTGTCGAGTGGGACTTCGGCGACGGCACCACAAGCAACGACCCCAATCCCACGCACACGTATACCGAGCCCGGCCTCTACGAAGTCACGCTCACCGTCACCGACGATCGTGGGCTGACAGCCCAAGACACCTCCGTGAGAATCGAAGTGAAAGCGCCGGAGCCGACCGTGCTCACCGTCGGGGAGATCACGTACCGTCTCTACGATAGACACGAGATCGGCTCGACCGAGCGCGGGCAGTCATGGCTCTATCGCTATGTCTTAGAGCGTCCGCAGCGGCTCAGCCGCGAGCAGATCCAGATGGCGCTCACTGATGCTTTTGAGAGACTGAGGCGGCGCACGCGCGTGGGGGCGCTCAACATCTGGCTCTTCGCCGAAGCCAAAAATAATTTTATGGCCCCCAGCGATTACGATCATTTTCTGGGGACGCTCACGTGGGAGTCAGGCGCTGAGCCGCAAATTCTCTTCAACGAAAAATATCTTTCGGGTACAGCCCAAACAGTATACGGCTATCACTTCGATCGCAAGCCCACCCTTGCTCCAGATACCCCTAATTGTCCGGCCTGTCGCACGCACGAGATCGCCAAGATTGAGGTCTATCTTGAGGGGGAGACATTCTGTCGTGCCGGGGTCGTCAACACCCTCACGGAGATTCTGAAAGCTTTTCAGGACGCCAGCGGGTATCTGTTTGACATTTATGGGAAGGACGTGGCGTTTCCGCTAGGGGTAGGCGTGGGCTCGACGATGATCTCGCTCGATTTACTTCCCGTGTCGCTTTTGGCGATTCAGCCCACACAATGGGACATCGAGACGCCCAGCCTCAAGCTCTATCTACCGGCGATCCCTGAGTGTTAGGGGGAAATGAGGACCGATGCCAAAGCCAGCAAGGTCTGTCTCGTAAAGGACAAGATAAGTTGTGACAACTGCTTTTATGGCGGCACCGTGAAATGGAAGCACGCCCCGCCTTGGGGGGCATTCTCCGCCCAAATCTTGCCCCCGTGCGCTTCAATTAATGCTTTCGCAATCGAGAGCCCCAGCCCCGTGCCCCCACTCGACCGCACACGGGACTTGTCCCCACGATAGAATCGCTCAAAGATATGGGGCAGATCCTCAGGAGCGATCCCCGGCCCACCATCGCGCACGCTCACGTGAACGGCGCCGTCTTCTCTGTATGCCGACAGCACGATCTTCCCCCCTGGCGGCGTATACCGACACGCATTGTCTAAGAGATTCAATAACACTTGCTCGATGCGCTGCGGGTCCACAGCTACCGTCGGCAGATCGTCAGCGATCTGAGCCTCAAGAGCGATCTGCTTCTCTTCTAAAGTGGGGTGAATGTGCGCAATGACTCTCTGCAGAATCTCGCGGAACTGGGTTGGAACGCGCACGATTTGGAGCTCCCCAGCATCGGCTAATGCTAGAAGCTGCAAATCGCGCACCAGACGTCCCAAGAGAAGATTCTGCTCATAGATCGTCTGGAGCTGCTCTGGGGTCGGCGGCACAACGTTGTCTAAGAGCAATTCTAAGTGACTTTGCTGGACCATCAGCGGGTTGCGCAGCTCATGAGCAATATCTAAGATCAGTTGACGGCGCAGTGCTTCAGAGCGTTGGAGGCTCTCGGCCATCTGATTGAACGTCTGGCCCAGACGGCCTAGCTCGTCGCTGCTCGTAATGTGCACGCGCGGCGGAGATCTTCCCTGGGAGATCTGTTCGGCAGCGACGCGCAGCTCTTCTAAAGGGCGCGCCAAGCGCCGCACGAAGAGTATCCCCAGCCCCAGCGCGATGATCAGCGCTATGGCGCCCGCAAGCAGAATAGAGTCGCGCACCGACTGAGAGAACGCTTGCTCCAGGGGATTGAACGTCCCCGCGGGAATGGCCATGATGAGCGTCCCGACGCGCTCGCCTCGGACGCGAATGGGCACGCCCGCAGAGAGCTCGCGCTCGGAGAGCCTGCGCCCCAAGAGCCTGGGGTCGCTGCTGATGAAGACCAGCCCTGTCGCGTCCGCTATCACTAACGGTTGTTCGAGCGGGGGCAGCTCTTGGAGTTGAGGGTTGAGCAGTTCGCTCAAGCCCTCCCAGCTCCCGAAGTGATAGTAATAGCTCGTCAGGAAGCGCTGGAGCGGGCGGGCCTGCAGGGTCGCCGCGCGCGCCCGATATGTCCTAAAGCGCTCTTGGATGGACCAATCCGCGAATGCATAGACGATCATGATCGCGCAGATCGTCGCGATGGCGAACGCGCCGATCAGCTGATACGCAAAGGGGATGCGCTGCCACAGGGTTTTCATAGTTTCGCGTCACGAAAGCGATAGCCGATCCCGTAGACCGTCTGGATATACTCGGGCTCTTGGGGGTTGCGCTCGATCTTCTTGCGCAGATTCTTGATGTGAGAATCTATAACGCGCTCCGAGGTTTCACACGTTGAGCCGCGGATAGCATCGAGCAGTTGAATTCTTGTGAAGACGCGATTTGGGTGCTGGGCCATGAACGCCAGCAGCGCAAACTCGCTTGCGGTCAGCTCGACCTTCTTCTCTCGGACGAAGACCTCGTGCTGCTCCAGATCGATGCGGAGGTCTCCAGCGTGGATCACGGGTTGGTGTTTCTTCCCAGCGCGGCGCAATACCGCGTGGATGCGAGCGACAAGCTCTCTAAGACTGAAGGGCTTCTCCAGGTAGTCATCGGCGCCCAACTCTAATCCCTGGACGCGCGCGGGCTCGCCCACGCGCGCCGTGAGCATGATGATGGGCACATCAGAGCTTTGGCGAATTTTGTGGCAGACTGTCCAGCCGTCAATCTTTGGGAGCATGAGATCGAGCACGATGAGATCGGGCTGATGGCGCGCGAACGCTTCCAGGGCTGCTTGGCCATCGAGCGCGATCTCGACGGAGAACCCCGCGTTGCGCAGGTAGAGCGCGATCGCCTGCGCGAGCTTCTCCTCGTCCTCGACGACCAGGATAGATGCATGCACAGTGTTATTATACTCACTCGCGAGGAGGTCGGGGAGCCTGCGACAGAGCAGGCTCCCCAACGCTCCGAGGGAAGGATGGGACCTCACCCATTCTTCCCTCTCCGTAAACGGAGAGGGCTAGGGTGAGGTTGAGGGTAGATTTAGAACCGACCTCGCTTTCCGGGGCCAAACCCAAAGTGCCCAAAGTGTCCGAAGCTCCCATCGGGGAGCTTAGTCACGGCCAAGACGTTGCCGTTGCCCGCATCGATGACGACGAGCACGGAGCTGCCGTCAGCCGTCAAGATGACGACGTTGTAGACGACGTAGCTGTTGCGCTCGCCCAGATGGGCAGCGATCACCGTCCCGCTCTGTTGGCCCTTGGCGATCTCGATCGCCTTGAGAAGATCGATCTTGGCCAGCCCAGCCAAGACCGCCGCCCGGCTTGGAGCCTTGACGCTCCCCGTGATAGACGGAGGTCGAGGCTGCTCGGTAGTCGTCGGGTTTTGGGCCGAGGCGTAGTAGAACGCCACGCCCGCCAACAGCGCAATCGCGACAACCAGCGCGCCGATACTCAGATAGAGCTTTTTCATAGAAGCTCACTCCTTTCTGCGATACTCACCCAAGCTCTCTAGCTGGGTGGCACCCTTAGTATGACAAGTAATTGTGGAGATCTTATGAAGACCAGGTCGAGATTGGGGGAAAGCTAGGACGCAGAGAACCAGATCTCGATCCCCAAGATAAGCTGTTTTAACCCGCCGATCAGGTCGAGCGCTATCCCGGAAAAGAACGCAAGATTCTTGCTCAGCCCAATGTCGAGGTTGACCTTGCTCGTCAGCAGCGCCGGAAGGGCCTCGCCCTGGCGAAAGTAGAGATCGCCCACGATCGTCAAATCGCCCCCGGATCTGCCCTCCAGAGAGACCACGGCGTCGTAGCTGGTCTGCTCATAGATCGAGACGGGGTCTTTGAGAGCGATGTCTATGAGATAATCCCGCGCCCGAAGGTCAATGTCATTTGCGCCCTTGCGCTTGTAGAGCTTGCCCTCGAGTGCCACGGTCGCGCTTGCGTACCAATCGTCCATCAATTCAATATATTGTATGCTCAGCCCGCGCACGCCCTGGGCGTTCGCGTAGAGATAGAGCGCCGGGCCGTCAAGATCTAATAGGGCCGTCAGCGCTTTAGTCTCGTCATTGGGCAGGATGCGAACGGTGAACAAGAGGCTCAGCGGCCCCTCGTCGGGCTCGTAATAAAAATCAAAGCGCGAGTACTCAAACCCGTTCGTTCGGGTAAACCGCGTGATGCTGTCGAAGTGAACCCATTCGAGGAAGCTCGCCCCTTCGATAGTGAGATCTATGCGGCTCCAGTCCCAGGAGCCGGCCCCCAAGCCAAAGTTCGGCGACGTTAAATCCGTCTCGGCCCCAAGAAGCAGACTGACCCCAACGGCTGCGCCCCCGAAAGTGTTCCCCTTGAACGAGAGATTCAAGCCCGTCAGCAGCCCCATATTCGTCGAGAGCACCAGCAGCTCAGAACTTAAGGCCGAGCCACCGTAATTGATCGCGGCTTGGTTCCAAAAGTACCGGAACCCTTGGGCAGAGAAGACCGCATCGAAGCGCCACAGCAGCGTCCCCACGGGGTACTCCATGATGATCTGTTGCTTGTTGTACCCCTGAACGTGCAGTAGCGAGCTTCCCATCCCCTGAAAGAGCGAGGGCATTTGCAAGATCATCTGCAGGGCAAACCCCAGCTGCGTGAACGACGGGTCAGTCAGAAACAATCGCGAGAGGGCGCGGCTGGGCGATTGCGCCAAATCCCCCAAAAACAGCCCCACGATCATCGTCGAGGAGCTACTAACGAGCGCCTGATCAATGACCGCAGGCGTCTGCGGCCGAAAGTTTAGAGAGCTTGTCCAGTTGCCCACGATCCGGCCGTAGCCGATCACCCCAAGCCCGAGCAGTGCTAAGCCGAGTACGAGAATTTTCTTATTCATAGCGCAGGGCTTCTACCGGGCGCAGGTGCGCGGCTTGCCGCGCCGGCAGCACCCCCGACAGCGCCCCCAACACAAACGAGAAGACCAACGTCCCAACGATGAGCCCAACGCTGAATTCTGCGCCAAACGATGCGCCCCCACCGACGGGCCCAAACGCCAGAGCCCGCGCCACAAACCCGCTCGATAAAACACTCAGCCCGATCCCGCAGAGCACCCCGATCACACCACCCAAAAATCCGATCAGACCCGACTCGATCAAGAAGAGGCTCAAGATGTGCCCGTCCTTGGCGCCGATCGCTTTGAGAATCCCGATCTCGCGCGTGCGCTCCAGCACCGACGTGTACATCGTGTTCATCACGCCGACGGCTCCTACTAACAGCGAGATCGCGGCGATCGCCGCGAGCGTCATCTGAATCCCCCCCAGCACCCCGCTGATGCGCTGGCTGATCTCTTCTGCTGTCACGGTCGAAACGGGCGTCCCTTGGCGGCTCATCGCTGCTTTGATGCGATTGGCCACGTCGGAGACCTTGGCCCCCTTGGCTGCTTTGATTAAAACTATAGAGACTTTCCCTTCGTCTTGGTTGAGGGCTTCCAGGGCTTTCATGGGCACGAGGAGCGCATTATTGATATTGCCGAACCCGATCCCCCCGCGCCCTTGCTCGATGGGCTGCAAGATGCCAATGACTGTGAAATTTTGATTGTCTATAGTGATCTCATCCCCGACGGTGACGCCTAGGTCCGTCGCCAGACGATTGCCCAGCACGGCGACGAACTGATCGTCGGGTTGGAAGTCCCGGCCCGCCGCAAGAGCAAAGTTCCGAAAGTACCCGCTAAAATTCTCGCGCACTCCTGGGCCCAGCCCCGTCACCCGCAAGAACCCTTGGCCCTCCATCTTCCGGGAAGTGACCATCGCCGTCTCGATGCGCAGCGCGCCGACTTGCGCTACTTGAGGGATCTGTCGAATCACATCGAGATTGATGGGTTGAGCAGTCAATCCCCCGCCGAAGAACCCTCCTCCGCCCGGCCCTTGGCCGATCCCCCCTCCTGGAAAAGCGATGATCGTGTCGTAGCCGATCGCCTCAAACTCGCGCTCCACGGAGCGCTTCATCCCCTGCCCAATAGCGATCAACGCCACCACGGCCGTCACACCGATGACGATCCCCAGCACCGTCAGCCACGAGCGCAGCTGCCGGCTCCGAATATTGTGATACGCCAAATCTAGATAATCGAGCAGCATAGCTTAAATTCCCCCTAAAGCGTTCTGGGCGATCTCTTCGATCTGCCCGTATCGCATACGAATAATGCGATGGGCATAGCGAGCTACATCTGGGTTATGGGTCACGACGATGATCGTCATCTTCTGCTCTTCGTTGAGTCTCTTTAATATCTGCATGATCTGTTCGCCGGATTCGGCGTCGAGGTTGCCCGTGGGCTCGTCGGCCAAGAGAATCTGGGGATTGTTGGCGAGCGCGCGGGCGATGGCCACCCGCTGGCACTCTCCCCCGGAGAGCTCCGAAGGCTTATGATGCAGCCGATCCCCCAAGCCCACTTGTTCAAGCAGCCGACGGGCTTTTTCATAACGCTCTTTTCTGGGGACTTTTTGAAAGATCATGGGCAGCTCGACGTTCTTCAGCGCCGAGAGCGTCGGGACGAGATTGAACGTCTGGAAGACGAACCCGACTTTCCTGCCGCGCAGCTCCGCAAGCTGATTGCCGTTCTGCTGCGCTATGTCCAGATCGTCCAGCAAGACCCGCCCTGTGGTGGGCAGATCGAGCCCGCCGATGAGGTGGAGCAGGGTGCTCTTGCCTGAGCCCGACGGCCCCATGATCGCGACAAACTCCCCGTCCGCGATCTCTAAGTTTAAGCCGCGCAGCGCCTGAACGAGCGTCTGCCCCATCTGATAGACACGAGTGACGTTTTCAAGCTTGATCATAATTATTTCTTGTACGAAAACTCTATGAGCGTGATGCGCGTGACCATCTTGCCGTCTTTCTGTCTCTCTAAGAACGGCGGGAAGAGCAAAAGCTTGCTCGTCTCCAAATTGGCGAGTGCCAGCAGGACCCGCTGCCCAGGATAGTTGGGATGGGTGTAGATCCCACGGATCACCGTGACCCCTGCGATCTGATCTTGGTTTTGGGTCTGGAGCACCGCGCCATCGGGGAGCAGATAGCGTTCGTTGGGCTTGAGCTCGACTTTCTTCTCGTCGAGCACCGACAGCGGGGAGAGGTCTATAATATCTTCGCGGCGGGGCTCGAAGCGCGCTCGCGCGGCCCCGGCTGCGCCCGATGGGCCAAAGCCAGAGCCAATCTCGTCGGCCTTGCGGCCCTTGCTCTCTACGGTCTCGATAATATCGAAGCGATCGCCGTTGGGCTTGACTTCCATGGTGTAGATGCTTGGGCCAAACTCCGCGCGCTCAAATTTATAGACGACTTTGAGCGTTCCGCCGGGATACTCCCCCATGCCGAAGATGAGCTGCGCCAAGGCCCAGCTCCCCGCAGCGAGCACGCCCAAAGCTCCCATGATCAGCACGACCTTGAGCCGACTCCTCTGACCCTTGAACATCTTTAATCACCTCTGCAGAGATTATGCTCCAAAATTATGGAGAACTTATGGAGGGTGAGGGGGGGGGTAGGAGAGTTCGGTGGAGTTATCCACCGGTACCCTTCGCCGTCACGCGATAGATCGCGCCGCCGTAGTGTATGACGTAGAGCTCGCCCTGCTCGTCTTCGCCGAATGAGCTGATGCTGAAGGGAGAGTCTATCAGCTGGCGCATCGTCCAGCGCCCTTGAGGGTCTTCTGTTAACGACCAGATCCGCCCGCTACAGTAGTCCCCAAAGAGATAGTGCCCCATCAGCGCTGGGTATTGCGTCCCACGATAGACGTAGCCCCCGGTCACCGAGCACCCCAGAGAGTGATCGTACTCGGCGATGGGCAGCTCAAGCCCTTGCGTGTTACACAGACTTGGGGGATCGAAGCACTGCGAGCCCTCCATGATGCGCCACCCATAATTTTTGCCCTTCTCGATGAGATCTATCTCTTCGATGCGGTCCTGCCCGACATCACCAGCGAAGAGCCGTCCCGTGCAGCGATCGAACGAGAATCGCCACGGGTTTCTCAGCCCGTAGGCCCAAATCTCGCCTTGGGCGTCGGCCCGCCCTACGAAGGGATTGTCTTGCGGGATCGCATACGGCTCTTTCTCGATATCAATGCGCAAGAACTTCCCCAAGAGCGATTCTAAGTTCTGAGCGAAATTGAACGGGTCGCCCGCGGCGCCGCCGTCGCCCATCCCGATATAGAGAAGGCCGTCGGGGCCGAATTTATTTAATCCCCCGTTGTGATTGGCAAAGGGCTGCTCGATCTCCAAAATGACTCTCTCAGTACGGTCAGCGACATCAGGGTTTGTCTGGGAGACTCGGTACTCTGCGATGATCGTTTTCAGTACCCCATCTCTGCGACCGGTGTAGTTGACGAAGAAGCGCCCGTTCTCTTTGTATTTGGGATGGAACGCCACGCTGAGCAAGCCCTTCTCCCCGCCGGACTCGACCCGGTCGCGAATATCCAAGAACGGGGTAGCAGAAATCTTGCCGTCACGAACGATTTTGATGACGCCCGCTTGCTCGACGACAAACAGACGCCCGGAGCCGTCGCCGGCGTGCGTGAGATAGACGGGCCGCGTGAAGCCGTCTGCAAATTTCTGTAACTCGACCTGCGGCACAGTTGTCGGAAACCACACGCTGCAGGGATCAGTGGGCTGCGACGGCTGGCCGGCAGAGAGAGCACACGCTGTGGGCAGAAGGGCCACTAGCGCACTTCCCATGAGCATAATCCGGTGAAGCGAGGGCCACATCATAAAGCATTCCTCCCTCAAAGATCTTGGGGCTATTGTGCCCAAGACTTACGGGGCTTGCAACTGATCGAAGAAGTCGCAATATCTCTTGCGCAGCTCTCGGTCAGCTTTGATGGGGACATCAAGTTGCAGATGCGGATCTCCTGCAAGAGTGTAGGCTGGCCACGCTGGGAGCGCCCAATCGTTGGGGTCGCCCGTCTTTGCGAAGTTTACCCAATAGCGCATCATAGCATCAGAGAGCGCCCGCTCCTGCAGAGTTGGGTTAGTCAAATTCCCAAAGACAAACGGGATCTCCGAGCCGTGAAAGGCTCCAAGCCCCAACTGCGCCCCTGCGCGCGTCACATACGTGAAGTGATAGAGAAAAGTCTTCTGCTGAGACTTGGAGATGTCGCGCACGAACCGGCGCGTCGGGCAGACGAACGAAACGTCGGAGATCAGGGCGTCGAGGGCCGCTTTCGGGCTGGGATAGGCCGACGCGGGATAGAGCGCCAACACTTGGTCGGCCAGCCCACGAAAGATGCTGCGCACATAGGCTTCGTATTGCTCAACGGTCTGAATGCCCAACGACACGGTGAAGATCGAAGCTTCATTGCCTGTCGTGCCTGCGATCACCGGGACGACATTAAAATTCCCGGCTTCGAGGGCACGTCCGGGAGATTGGAGCAGCGCGTAGCCGTCAACCGTGAAATCCCATTTCTCGGCCGTGCTGAGAATGCTCGCTTCGCCAGGAAGGGTCTGCAAAATCTCTTGCACGCTCTTGGAACGCAGACATGCCAAGACATCGGGCGCATCGGCGCAGCCAATAGCACGAGCGAAGCGTTCCCCCTGGGCTTCGGCACTCTCGCGCCCAGAAGAGCCTCGCAGCTTCCGTAAATTCGACGGGCAGCCGCCGCTCTGGATGATCGCCCGCTGAAAGAGCCCAGCAGCTAAGGGCGAAGCCAAGAGCGCGCAGACACTCTTGCCCCCACCAGATTCGCCGAAGATCGTGACGTTCTGCGGGTCGCCTCCAAAGTTCTGAATGTTTTTCTGCACCCAGCGCAGCGCGAAGATCTGATCGAGCAGCCCATAATTCCCAGAGACGTTGTGCTCGATATCTTCGGCGCTCAATGCTGGGTGGGCGAGAAAGCCCAATTGAGCCAGACGATAATTGATCGTCACCACGACGACCCCGAATCTCTCGGCGAAGACGCGCCCGTCATACGTCACGCGATCGTTCACTTTCTGGGAGCTGCTTCCCTGCACAAGACCGCCGCCGTGAATCCAGACCATCACAGGAAGCTTTGCGTTCGGATCAATCTTGGGCGTCCAGATGTTGAGCGAAAGGCAGTCTTCGTCCGTTTCTAGTTGATAACGAAAGATCGTGCCAGGGAGCTGCGGGCATGACTTCCCAAACTGTGTCGCATCGCGCACGCCGTCCCACGACGGATGCTCTTGCGGGGCCTTCCAGCGCAGATTTCCTACCGGCGGAGCCGCATAGGGAATCCCGCGAAAGATTTTTACGGCGCCCAAAGACTCTCCGCGCACGCAGCCCTTCTCCGTGGCGACGACGTTCTCATCCGGCGGACAGAACTGACTTCCAGACCAGATTTGCTTCACAAGCGGCGTGTCAGCGCGCCATAGAAGATATTCCCAGACGGGCTTGTAGACCGGTGTGCCATCGGGGAGCAGCGTCAAGTATTGGTCCACAACAATGCAGTTGTGGTAGTTGCGGGCGGGCGCCTCCAGATTGGACGTCAGCATATGGGAGTTATGATACGGCGGCGCGGTATCATCTACGTTCACCACTGGGCCGAACGCATCCATGCCGTAGGCCGGCCAGATTTGCGTGGAGAGAATAGCGAAGTTCACCCCTTGGTCGCGCTGGTGGGAGAAGCCGTAGAATCGCTCAGGTGGGGTCGCGTTGGGCGTGGAGCTTGGCAGGGCGATCCAGTTGGCTGGCCGCCCTGCGCGCGCGTTGTAGTCCATCGCTGCGAACATCACCACACGCGCCACAAGATGGTACCGCCCAATAATCCCAGCGTGGCCGCCTCCCTGCGAATGCCCACTGACAACTATAGATGACCATCTAATGGAGAGATCATCTTCGAGATACTGGCCCCAGCCGTCGTTGGGAAATCGCGCGTGGAGATAGAGCAAGAGCTTTATCAAACGATTCTCAATAGAGTTGGCACGGGTGATAGTGACCAAGGGCGTGCGATCGGTGCCGTCTTTAATCTCCAGGCGCACCTTGGCGTAGCAATCTAGGTCTGTATTTGTGCCGCCGCAGAGCGTAGGCCCATTCACCGCTCGGTCGTTGGGGTAATTCAGCGCGATGGCGTGAAAGCCAAGGTCCGCAGCAGTGTTGATAATCTGTTGGTACATATGGGGTTTTCCCCCAGTCCCAGGGAAGAAGAGAAAGAGTTGATTTCTCGCGGGCACAGACTTATTCAGGGCGACGTAGTGCGGTTCTAGATTAGTTGTGATCTCGCTGTCCGTATCTTTCGGCAAGATAAAGTACGACTGACGCTGCTCGGTCACCTGAGGCACAAGCAAGCCGCTCACGCTGACCAACATCAACACGACCAAAACACCGATGGCGAGAATTTTTGGACTCATGTTTAGGCCTCCTTGTCTCTTCGATATTTCCAAAGCTACAATCTCTTCCCTACTACCCACGCGCCAAAAGCCCCAGCTCCCATCCCCACAAGCGCGGCTACCCCAAGCCCCATCACGCTCACATATCCGAAGCTCCCCGGCTGCGAGAGCTCCGGCACCCATTGATGTACAAAGCTGAGATCCCTCACCCCGATGATGACACACAGCGCAAGAACCCCCACTACGAGAGAGCTCAGCACGGCAAAACTGAAGAACGCCCCTCGGACTGCCCGCGGCGCAACCCCCGAAAGATACAAAATCTCGAGTTCGCCCCGCCACGCGCCCGCTAGCACCCGTAGCACCACGAAAAGCGCTACCGTAGAGAGAGCCAGAGCCCCAATCTGCAAGAGGGTCACAGCGGTGCGCACCCCGCTGTCGGAAGCTATGAGCGTTCGGAGTGCTCCCTTCTGATAGCTCTGCACCGCTGCTACCCCCGGAAGGTCGCGCAGCGCCGCTTGCGCCTCAGCAGCTTGCGAAGCGTGACGCACTGTGACTCGCAAATATCCCGCAGGGGCGCGCTCCGGATCTACCCCATCCTGCGCAAGACGCGGATCATCCCTCGTGATATACAAGACTTCGGAGATCGCTTCCCACTCGCGCACCTGGCGATAGACTTGGCGAATCTGCTCTCCCGACACCCCCGGCTCAAAGAGCACGATCAGGCGGTTCTCCCCCCACTCCCCACGCGCAACCCAGAGTATGAGAAAGATCACAAACGCGAGCGCCGCGATCACTGCCCCTCCCAAGACCCATCCCACAAGCCGCCAGCTCCTCACGATCGTTCGCAGCAGTTCGGACAAGAGAAACTTCATAGCTCCTTCTCCGGCGGTGACGTATATGTCCGCCCTGCCCATAGATACACAACCCGCGCACCGCTGCGCACCGCTAGTCCCCTCTCTCTCGTGGCGATGAGCATGGCCACGCGCTTGCGTTCATGCACCGCCGCAATCCCCTCCAGCACTCGTTGAGCATCTTTGTATTCTAGTCCCCCAAACGGCTCATCCACAAGCAATAACACGGGATTATGACACGCCGCAAGAGCTATGGCAAAGAGCTTCTGCTGCGGGGGATCGAGCTCCGTGACGAGCGTATCGGCGACAGCGCGCAGCTTTACCGTCTCCAAGATCTCTTCAATGAGAGCCGCCCTGTCTTCAGCAGAGAAGCCCAAACTCCCCAACTTAAATGCGAGCGCATCCCTTACAGTGCGCCGCGGCAAAGTCAGCTCTTGGGGGACGATCCCCAGGCGCCTTCGGAACGCTGGCAGTTTGTTCTCGTGGAGCCGAGTCACGTTGCGATCGTCAACGAGGATCTGGCCGCGCTGCGGGCGCAGCTCATGGGAAAGCAACTTCAAGATGAGGCTCTTGCCCGACGACGGCGGCCCCACTAGAAAGACTAATTCTCCGTGGTCCACCCGCAGGGTCACGTCCTCCAAGATTCTCTTCCCTTCAGGGGTCACAAACTGCAACTCAGATACTTGCACCAAGAGAGACATATCTCATCAACCAGACTTCGTCTGGACTGTACGCCTTGCCGCCGAAGGCGGCAAGATGTACGGTCCAGGCGAAGCCTGGTCGTGCCGCCGCAGGCGGCACGGCGAACGGTCCAGGCGAAGCCTGGCGAATCGCTCCTGGCCAGAGAGATCTCTGCGAATCTCAACGCTCACAAACGCCCCCGTCTGAGCGGAGAGCTCTCGCACCGCCTGCCCCTGATCGGAGCCGATCTCTAGATACAGAGAGCCACCAGGGCGCAGATACCTTGGGCTCTCGTGGATGATTCGGCGCAGCGCGTCTAGACCCTGGGGGCCGCCGTCGAGAGCAACACGAGGCTCATAGAGCAGCTCGCGCGGGGCATGGGCGAAGTACCCCGTCCGCACGTAAGGGGGATTAGATACGATCAGATCGAATCTCCCAGAGATCTGAGAGAACCAATCTGACTGAACGAATCGAATGCGCTCGGCTACCCCATTGCGCAGGGCATTCTCGCGCGCCAGCGCCAAAGCTTCTTGCGAGATGTCAGTGGCGACGAGAGAGCTTTCGGGCCAGGCGCGCGCTAACGCGATCGCAATCGCTCCTGAGCCCGTGCCCAAGTCGAGCACATCCTTGGGGGGATGGGGCGTGCTCTGCAGCACAAATTCGACTAACTCTTCGGTCTCTGGGCGCGGGATGAGCACCGCTGGGGTGACCCGCAAGAGACACCCGTAAAATTCCGTATACTCTAAGAGATATTGCAAGGGCTCGCCGCGGCCGCGCCGCTCGACAAGCTCATACAGTTGGGTCTGCTCGTCGTGCGAGAGCGTATGGGATGGCTGCAGATAGAGCTCATGGCGCGCCTTCTGTAAGACGTGGGCGACGATGAGCTCCGCTTCCAGGCGCGCTGATTCTCTGGAGCTTTGGGCAAGCTGCCCTGTCGCCCAGCGCAGGGCCTCACTGACGGTCATTGTGGGTTTCATCGTCCTAAAAAATATCCGAAAGATCGTGCAGAAGTCAAGCGCTTGTGCTACAATAGAAAGTGCGTCGAGGGAAGAATGTTCAAGGTCTTTCTCTACGCCATACTCATAATCTTAGGGGTTCTCATCAGCGTTCTTGAGGGGTGGGTGCCGCCGCTGGGCGGGCTGCACGCCTGGGAAGCCCAAGTGTTAGTGGGAGCGCTGAGCGGGCTCGCCGCAGCCCTCTTTATCACGAATCTCATGGGGTTGCTGCAGAGGGAGTTATCTCAAGAGGGCGGGCCACGCCGCCTCGTGCAAGGGGCGCTCATCGGGCTTGTGGGAGCCCTCTTGAGCTTTGCCATCGCCTGGGGCTTGGCCCTGCTCTTCCCTCAGAACCCCTTGGTGCGCGCCTTCCAAGGGATGATCGTGCTCGCTTTGACGATCGGAGGCTTTGTCGTGGGCCAGCGCATGACGTTCCCTTGGAGGGAGCCTGAACCCAGCCCCCCTCCCACCCCCGTGAAGCTCGTGGACACCAGCGCGATCATTGACGGACGCATCGGAGATCTTGCCAAGACGGGGTTCATCGAGGGAAAGATCGTCATCGCGGAGTTTGTGCTCAGCGAGTTGCAGACTATTGCTGACTCTCAAGATAACCTGCGGCGGCGCAAGGGGCGCCGGGGCTTAGATATCTTAGGGGAGCTGCGACGCAGCCCGGAAGTCCAGCTCGAAGTGCTCAACAAAGATTACCCCACCATCCCCGATGTGGACCGCAAGCTCATCCAGCTCGCCAAGGAGCTCAACGCCAAGATCATCACCACCGACTACAATCTCAATAAAGTCGCTAAGGTCGAGGGCGTGCCTGTGCTCAATATCAATGAGTTAGCCAACGCCGTCAAGCCTAGATTTATCCCCGGCGAAGAGATCGAAGTGGAAGTGATCGACCGGGGCGAGGAGATCAACCAAGGTGTGGGGTACCTCGACGACGGCACGATGGTCGTCGTGGAAAACGGGCGGCGGTTCATCGGCAAGAAGATCAAAGCTATTGTCAATTCGAGCCTGCAGACCGAGGCCGGCAAGATGCTCTTTGTGCGCCCCAAGGTCGAGCCCATCAAATGGGAGCAGCAGTAGCGACGATCAGCGCGATCATCGTGGCGGCGGGGCGAGGGAGCCGCCTGGGCGCAGCCCTGCCCAAAGCGTATGTGTCCGTCCACGGCAAGCCCTTGATAGTATACTCTTTAGAGCTCTTCGAGAGGCTCTGCTCCGAGAGCATCGTCGTGATCCATCCCGACGACGAACAGCTCTTTCAGTCGCTGATAGAGAGACCCGTGCGGCGGGTGCACGGTGGGCCGCACCGCCAAGATTCGGTGCTCGCGGGAGTAAGAGCGGCTTCTGGTGAGTACGTCTTGGTGCACGATGCCTCGCGCCCGTGCGCGTCGCGTTCGCTCGTCGAGCGCGTCATCAGCGCTATGAGAGAGCACGGCGCGGCCGTGCCCGTCATCCCCATCACCGACAGCGTCAAGCGCATTCGAGACAATCAAATTATCTCTGATGAAGACCGCTCTCAGCTCTTCTGCGCCCAGACGCCTCAGGGCTTCCGACGCGCGCTCTTATTAGAAGCCCTGGAGCGCGCATGCGCCCTCGGACGCTATTTCACCGACGAAGCCGGCTGCATCTTCGCAATGAGCGGGGTGCGCCCAGCGATCGTCCCTGGCGAAGCGAGCAATATCAAAGTCACAACTCCATTCGATCTTCAGCTTGCCCAGTGCCTGCTCACGAGTCAACGCGCCGCTTGAGCTGCGCTAAGATCTCTAAAGCTTGAAGGGGCGTCAGCGTATTGACATCGAGCTTTTTAAGCTCGTGGATGACCGGGTGCTCCTCGGCGCGGAAGATCGCAAGCTGTTTGATGAACTTGGGATCTCTCGTGCGCAGCTCCCCCATAGCATCGAGGGGGTTGTTCTGCAAGATCTTCTGCAGGATCTCATCGGCCTTGCGCGTCACTTCTTCGGGGAGCCCGGCCATGCGCGCCACATGGACCCCGTAGCTGCCCTCGGTCGCCCCAGGAGCTACCTTGTGGAGAAAGATCACTTGGTTTGCGTATTCTTTCACCTGGACGTGATAGTTTTTGACGCCCCGGACGCGCTCGGCCAACTTCGTCAGCTCATGATAGTGCGTGGCAAAGAGCGTCTTGGCTCTGACTTTTGTAGCTAAGTGCTCCGCGACCGCCCAGGCGATGCTTACCCCGTCGAAGGTGCTCGTGCCCCGGCCCATCTCGTCTAAGATAATTAAGCTGCGCTCCGTGGCGTTATTGAGAATATGAGCCGTCTCGAGCATCTCCACCATGAACGTGCTATAGCCGGAGGCGAGCATATCGCTCGCTCCCACGCGCGCGAAGATCTTATCAATGATGGGGAGCGTGGCAGACTTTGCCGGCACGAACGAGCCCATCTGAGCGAGAAGACTGATCAGCGCGATCTGTCTGATATAGACGCTCTTGCCGCTCATATTGGGGCCGGTCAGCACGATGAGAAAGTCTTCTGGGCTCATCTGGAGGTCGTTGGGGACGAACTCTCCCGCGGGCAAGAGGCGCTCGACGATAGGGTGACGCCCATCGCGAATGACGATCTCCGCGCGATCGGTGAAGCGCGGGCGCGTGTAGTGAAAGCGATGCGCCGTCTCCGCAAGCCCCGCGAACACATCCAACTCCGCGGCGATACGCCCAAGCCCTTGAATCTCTGAGATCTTCTGCGAAGCCCTCTCGCGGATCTCGCAGAAGAGCTCGTACTCTAAGCGCTTGGCGCGCTCCTCTGCAGAGAGAATCTTCTCTTCGTACTCTTTGAGCTCCGGGGTGAAGAAGCGCTCGGCGTTGGCCAGCGTCTGCTTGCGGTGATAGTCTGGGGGGACGCGCTTGGCCGCGGCCTTGCTCACCTCGATATAGTACCCAAAGACGGTATTGAACCCGACTTTGAGGGTCTGGATGCCGGTGCGCTCGCGCTCGCGCGCCTCCAGCTCGAGGATCTTTCTCTTAAAGATGCGCTCTTGCGCTTTCAGTTCGTCGAGCTCCGGCGAAAAGCCCTCTTGGATGATATTGCCCTCTTTGAGCTCAAGTGGGGCATCTTCGCGGATGGCGCGGCGGAGTAGCTCGCGCAGCTCGTCGAGCGCTAAAGACTGTATACCCTGCAAGAGCTCCGTGAGCTTAGGGGGAGCGCCCTCCCAGCGCTGCATCAGCTCCGTCAGCGTGGTTATGTGCTCCAGCGATTGCCGCAGGGAGAGCAGATCCCGTGGGGTGGCGCGCCCCGCTCCCAAGCGCCCTGCAAGGCGCTCCAGATCCGAAATGCGCCCCAGAAGCTCGCGAAGCTCGCCGCGCTCTTGAGGGCGGTCCACGAAGAATTCGACGGCGTCCAAGCGCCGCTCGATCTCCGCCCGATCGAGCAGCGGCGCGAGAAGCCAGCGCCGCAACAGCCTCTCGCCCATAGCCGTGACCGTCTGATTGATCACGTGGAAGAGCGTCGCTTGGGTACTGGAGCTGCGCAGCTCTTCGACAAGCTCCAGATTGCGCACGGTGAACGGATCAAGCCCCATCTGCGCGGAAAGCTGATAGAACTTTGGAGGACCAAGATGCTGCAGGGCTCCCTTCTGGGTCTCCTTCACATAGCTGAGGAGCCCTGCGGCGCTGCGCCCGGCTAACTCTGGCAGCCCAAGACCGTCGAGCGAGACGATCCCAAAGTGCTCGAGAAGCTTTTCGGTTTGGAAGCTCGAAGGCTCCAGGGTGCTGCACGCTGCGTGATAGCCCTCAGCAAGAGTTGTGCCCTGGGGGAGGATGAGCTCTGCTGGGCGCAATCTGTTCAATTCGTGAGTGACTTCGGAGAGCTCTAGCTCAGTAGCCCTGAACTCCCCCGTGGAGATATCCGCGTAGGCCAGGCCGCAGCGATCGCCCTGGGGGTAGAGGGCGACAAGATAATTATTGACTCCGCGCTCTAGAAGCTCTTCCTCGAGGATCGTCCCCGGCGTGATGATGCGCACGACATCCCGTTCCACGAGGCCTTTGGCTTCTTCGGGGTCTTGGAGTTGCTCGCAGAGCGCGACTTTATAGCCCTTCTTTAATAATTGATTGACGTAGAAGGCGACGCGCTTGACGGGGACGCCGGCCATAGGGGCCTCGTCGCGCTTGGTGAGCGCAATATCGAGCTCGCGCGCCACCAGCTCAGCGTCCTCGAAGAACGTCTCGTAGAAATCCCCAAGCTGAAAGAAGAGAATGACGTCTTGATACTGCGCCTTAATGCGCAGATATTGTTGCATCATCGGGGTGAGCTTCGCTTTCGCCATAGCGCCACCTGATGATAGCACAGGGCTATGGAGCGGACAACTCCAAGCGGATAAGCTCTTCCCAATCTTCGGGAGTGTTGAGATTGAAAAACGATCGGAGCGCGGGATCGATCTGGCGCAGCTTCTGCTCTGAAATAATCTTTGTGGGGATGGCATCGAGCAGCTCCTGCAGCGAGGTGCGCCCCTGCGCAAGGAGCCGCTCGATAACTGAGAGAGACTTTTTGTAATAGATCGCGAGGGTGGGCACGCGATAATCAGCTATCTTGGGCACGATCGCCCACGCTGAGCCGTCCAGCTCTTCTCTGAGTAAATCTATAACGGCGCGGCTGAGCAGGGGCATGTCGCACGCGGCCACGAAGCTATAGTCATAGCGAGCGTGGGTGAGCCCCGTGTACAGTCCGCCCATAGGGCCAGCGCCCTTGATCGCATCAGCGAAGATGGGGACGTCCACAAGCTCCCGATAGCGGACTTGTGGCCCTGTGATGACGAGCACGTCGTCGCTGATCGCTTTGAGCTGCGACACGATATATTCGATGAGGGTGCGGCCACGCCAGGGCAGGAGAGCCTTGTCCTGCCCCAGGCGATGGGAGTGCCCACCCGCAAGCACAATCGTTGAGAGGGCTCGCTCAGTCATAGCTTTATTGTAGCAAAAGCGCTGGCTCGCGCAGGTTTGCTTGCCCCCTCCAAGCTGAGTATAATCAAGCGACCTCACCCTAGCCCTCTCCGCTTGCGGAGAGGGGATGGGTGAGGTGCGCGAGGTGCGTGTGAGCAAGTATATCTTTGTGACCGGGGGCGTCCTCTCTGGGTTGGGCAAGGGGATTACGGCTTCATCCATAGGGCTCTTGCTCAAGTCGCGCGGCCTGACCGTCACGGCGATCAAGATCGATCCCTATCTCAATTGCGACGCGGGCACGATGAACCCCTATCAGCACGGAGAGGTCTTCGTGCTCGACGACGGCACGGAAGTGGACATGGACTTGGGCAGCTACGAGCGCTTCTTAGATATTGACTTAACGAAAGACCACAACATCACCACGGGCAAGATCTACAGAAGCGTGATCGAGAAGGAGCGGCGCGGGGACTATCTGGGGGCGACCGTGCAGATCATCCCCCATATTACTGATGAGATCAAATCGTCCATCAAGCGCGTGGCCGAGCGCACCAAGGCCGACGTGGTCATTGTCGAAGTTGGGGGTACGGTGGGCGATATCGAATCCATGCCGTTTTTGGAAGCCCTGCGCCAGATGCACCAAGAGCTCGGCGACGATCACTGTGTCTTCGTGCACACGACGTTGGTGCCCGTGGTCTCTGTCGTAGGGGAGCAGAAGACCAAGCCCACGCAGCACTCGGTGAAGGAATTGCGCGCCATTGGGATTCAACCCGATGTGATCATCGGGCGCAGCACGGCTCCTCTGGCGGAAGGGATTCGCAAGAAGATCGCGCTCTTCTGCGATGTGCCTCCTGAAGCTGTCATCAGCGCCCCTGATGTGCCCTCGATCTATCAGGTGCCTCTGCTCTTTGAGGAGCAGGGCCTCTCCGATCTGCTCTTGCGGCGGCTCAAGCTGGAAGCCTCCCGCAAAGACTTAAGCGAATGGCAGCGCTTTGTCGAGGCCGTGCTCCATCCTCACGAGCGGATAAAGATCGCGATCGTCGGCAAGTACACGATGTTGCGGGACAGCTACGTCAGCTACGTCGAGGCGCTCACGCACGCGGGGGCGGCTCTGGGGGCTGGGGTGGAGATCGTCTGGATCGAAGCGGAAGAGTTCTCCGAATCCCAGATGGAGGGCGTGGATGGGCTCATCGTGCCGGTGGGGTTTGGCCATCGTGGGGCGGAGGGCAAGATCCGAGCGATCCGCTATGCGCGCACCCAGGGCGTCCCGTTCCTGGGGATCTGCTATGGGTTTCAGTTAGCGGTGATCGAGTTTGCGCGCGCGGTGCTCGGCTTGGAGACGGCTAATAGTGCGGAGTTCGGCCCCACCGAGCACCCCGTCATCGATCTGATGCCGGAGCAGAAGTCCTTAACAGAAAAGGGCGCGACGATGCGCCTGGGGGCTCAGCCCGTCCGCATCGAGCGCGGCACGCTGGCGTATAAGCTCTATGGCACCGAAGAGATCTCCGAGCGCCATCGCCATCGCTACGAGGTCAACCCGCGCTATATCAGAGACCTAGAAGCAGCGGGGCTGAAATTCTCAGGGAAATCGCTCGATGGGCGGCGCATGGAGATCCTAGAACTTCCGGGGCATCCGTTCTTTATCGCGTCGCAGTTCCACCCGGAGTTCAAATCGCGGCCGACGCAGCCGCGCCCGCTCTTTCTCGGCCTGGTGCAAGCATGTCTCGCGCGGCGCAAGTCCTTGGTCTGGGGCTGATCGTTGGGAGCATTGGGGGGCTCTATTGGCTCTGGTCGTCGGTCTCTCATCTGTGGCCGGAGATGAGAGACTCTCGCGCTTCTATACTTTCAGCTGATCGCGCCCATATCGTGCGCTACGATGAGCACGGGAAGAAGCTTTGGGAGCTTGCCGCGTCCGCGCTGTCCATCGGGGAAGATATGAGCATTGCTGAGGGGATCACGCTGCACTTCTTCGACATCGAAGGGCAGGAAGCGCTCACGGTCCGCGCTCCTCTGGCGAAGCTGCACAATCGCACTGGGGATATCGAGCTGCCAGGGGAGATTGTTGTCAGTGGGCGCGACTTCTCGCTGAGCACGGAGAATCTCTTGTGGAGCAACGAGAAGAAGATCCTGACGACATCATCAGCGGTGCGCATCGAGAGCGAGGAGTTCATCCTGACGGGACGAGGCTTTGAATACTCTTCAGAGACGGGGCGGGCCACGATCCTCCACGATGCGCGACTCATCTTGCGGAAGAAATGATTCTACGTACGGAAGGCTTGATCAAGAGCTATAGTGGGCGCCGCGTCGTTGATGGCGTCTCGCTGCAGATCGAGAGCGGCAAGGTCGTGGGGTTGCTGGGAGCCAATGGCGCGGGCAAGACCACGACGTTCTATATTATCACGGGGCTGATCGCTCACGAGTCCGGGGAGATCTTTTTAAACGAGCGGCCCATTGGGCGGTGGCCCTTCTATGCGCGCGCGCGAGCGGGCATTCACTATCTGCCTCAAGAGCCCTCGGTCTTCCGCAAGCTCAGCGCGCTCGAGAATCTGTTGCTCGTCTTGGAGCGGTGGGAGCGGGAGCCGCGGGCGCGTCAGATGAGAGCCCTGCAGCTTTTAGAGAAGCTCGGCATTGCCCATCTGGCGCATCAGCGGGTAGACACGCTGTCGGCCGGGGAGCGCCGCCGTGTGGAGATTGCGCGCGCTTTAGCGACTTCCCCGAAGTTCCTCTTGCTGGACGAGCCGTTCTCCGGGATAGACCCCTTGAGCGTCGCCGAGATCCAAAAGATCATGCGCGCGTTAGCGTCTGATGGGATCGGCGTTGTCGTGACTGATCACAACGTGCGCGAGACGCTGCGCGTCACGGACTACGCGTATCTGCTCAACGAGGGGAAGCTCCTGCTCAGCGGTCGCCCTGAGGAGATCGCCTCTCACCCTCTGGCGCGAAAGTACTATCTTGGGGAAGACTTTCAGCTATGAGCCCGACGGCGCGGCGATCGCCTTGCGCACGTAGAGCTTCTTCACGAGAATGAACGCCCCAAAGACAAGAAAGAGAATGACGCTGATCACTTGGGCAGCTCGCAGCACATCGGGGATGAGCCAGAGGGCGTCTGCGCGCAAAAACTCCATCCAGAAGCGCAAGAACGAGTACAGCACCATATACAGCGACGCGAGAAATCCGTCTTGGAAGTCCTTCTTCCGCAGCCACATCAGCACCCCAAAGATGATAAGATCGCCGAACATCTCATAGAGCATCGTGGGGTGGGTAGGGATGTGGCCGAACTGTTGGAAGCCGGGGGTTCCCTCTTTGTAGACGACTCCGACCCAATCGAGCCACGGGGGCCATTCTGGCCCCAGCGGCACCCCGTACGCATCCCCGTTCATAAAGTTTCCAAATCGTCCGAAGGCTTGGCCCAAGATCATGCTGGGGGCTACGGCGTCGGCAAACTGCCACAACGAGACTCTCTTCCATCGAGAGTAGACCCAGAGCATCAATAGCCCCGCGAGAATGCCCCCGTGAATAGCTAAGCCGCCCTCCCAGATCGCGATGATATTGAGCAGCGTCTTTCCCAGATCACCGGGCACGTAGAAGTTTGACCATTGGAAGGCAACATAGTAGAGTCGCGCTCCGATGATCGCCACAGGCACGGTGATCAGCACAAAATCTAAGATGTCGTCGAGCGTGAGGGGCAGCCCCTTGCGGGCGCACTCGCGGCGCGTCAGATATATCCCCACGAGAATCGCGATCACGTACATTAAGCCGTAATAGCGTATCTGCAAGCTTGGCCAGCCAAAGGGCATAGGGATCTCGATAAGAATCGGATTCATCCGTCAATCACCCTCATCTTCAAGTAGAGCGATTGTACGGGATGGACGGGGTCCGCGCAAGATGGTAAGATACAAGCGCTATGCAGGGCGATTGGAGCTTGATGGGGTCAGCCTTGAGCGCGGGGATGGTCGCGTTTCTGAACCCCTGTGGATTTGCGCTCTTACCTTCGTATATATCTCACTACTTAGGGGGACGAGCTCATCTTCGCCGCGAGCGCTGGTGGGAGCGTGCTCTGCAGGGCCTGGCGCTTGGGGGCGCGGTGAGCGCAGGGTTCTTCACGGTCTTTCTTCTGCTGGGAATCGCGGTCTCTCTCGTGGGCACAGCGCTTGGTGCTTATTTCCCTTGGGCAGCGATGCTGTTGGGGCTGGGATTGATGGCCTTGGGGGTCTTGACGTTCTTGGGGCGCGAGGTTTATCTTCCCCTAACCCCTATCTCCTTAGACCTAACCCCCCAATCCCCCTTCCCGGAGCGGGAAGGGGGAGCTCCCCTCCCCGTGTCGGGGAGGGGCCGGGGGAGAGGTCGAGGGATGAGAGGCTACTTCTTCTATTACTTTTACGGCATCAGCTACGCGATCGCGTCGTGCGGCTGCACCCTGCCGATCTTTATGATCTACGTCGTCAGGCCAATATTCACGGTGGGCCCATTGAACGGCTTGCTAAACTTTATCGCGTATGCCTTGGGCATGACGCTGATGATGCTCTTGCTTTCGGTGAGCATCGCGTACTCGAAGGGCAGTCTTGACCGAAGCTTGCCCCTCAGACAAGCCGTGATTGGGGCAAGCATCCCTGTAGTGATCGTCTTGGTGCTCATGTGGTCACAGCCGCAGCTTGCCACCAGCTGGGGCGCGGCATTTTCTGGGACCAACCGCATCTTTTTGAGCCTCTTCGCCCTGGCGCTGCCCGCGCTGCTCTTCTTCCAGATACGCCACTGGGAGCGAGCCACTCAATGGCTCAACGGGCTGCTGCTGATAGCCGCAGGAGGCTATCTGATTTACTATCAAATATTCGAATACGGGGTCTTGCGATAGCGAAATGTTTCGAGCGATCTTGGCGATTTTCTCAGCCCTCTTGATACTTTTCAGTATGCCGGGGTATCTGTGGGGCGGGCTGATCTTCGTGGCGGTCGTGCCGCTCTTTTTCGCTCTGGAGGGGAGCACGCCGCGTCAGGGCTTTGGCCTGGGGTATCTGTGCGGGTTCGCCTTCTTCGCGCTGCTTTTGTATTGGGTGTATACGCTCTTCGAGTGGGCCGGGGCTTTGATTATCTTTGGGCATCTGGGGTTGGCGGGGCTGTTGGCGCTGTGGTGGGGGCTCTTTGGCGCGGCGTATGTCGCTATGCAGGGCTATAGAAAATATCTGTGGATAGCTGTGCCGGCGCTGTGGGTTCTTTTAGAATATCTGCGCTCGCTGACGCGCTTTGGGTTCACGTGGGGATTTGTGAGCGATGCGCTCGCTCAGTACCCTGCGCTCATTCAGGTCGCTTCGCTGGCGGGGACGTGGGGAATCTCGATGCTCATTGTGCTCGTGAATCTTCTGCTCTATCGCGCGGTGCGCGAGCGCCGTCTGCTCTACAGTGTATTCGCGATGGGGCTCATTGCGCTCAACTGGAGCTGGGGGGCGTATCAGCTCGCTCGCGCTCTCCCCGAAGGACAGCCACTGCGGGTAGCGATCGTGCACTCGAACGTCCCGCAGCGAGCTCGCAGCGATCCGGGGCAGCTCCAAGCCCTGCAGACGCTCTATCTCTCTCAATTAGAGCGACTCTCTTCAGAGGGCGTTGATCTTGTGCTCCTTCCGGAATCCATCGTGCCGGCGTATCTGCTCCGCCAAGAAGAGCTTCTTCGGCCCTATCAGGAGCAAGCGCGACGCCTCCGCGCCTCGCTCATCGTAGGGGCGATTGACTACCGCGACGGGAAGCTTTTTAACACGGCCGCCCTGATTGCGCCCGATGGAACAGTCTCTGATCTCTACGACAAAGTCCAGCTGGTGCCGTTCAGCACCGAATATTTCCCGCTGATTGGGCTCTTGCGTCGCTTAGGCTTAGAAAATCTGATCGGGCCGTTGCCGCTGGGGGCGCTCACGCCGGGAGATGGATTTCGCCCGCTTCTCCTCCCTCAAGGGATGAAGCTAGCAACCCCGATCTGCTTTGAGTCCATCTTCGCGCAGATCAGCCGGGCATTCGTCAGCAACGGCGCCCAAGCGATTCTCATCATCACGAACGACGCGTGGTTCAAGGGTTCCAAAGCTCTTGATCAGCACTTCGCCAAGGCGATCTTTCGCGCCGTAGAAACGGGGCGTTTTACTGTGCAAGCCGCCAACGGCGGCATCTCCGGGGTGATTGACCCCTGGGGAAGAGTGCTCCACGCGACGCGCTCCCAAGACGCGCAAGTCCTGCAAGAGACGATCCTCTTGCAGGACCGCGCGACGCTCTACGTGCAGCTTGGAGATTGGGTTGTCTATCTTTCGTTCGTGGTGCTGCTCGTTCTGGCGGGCATGAGGTTCATCCCGCCGGGGGTCAGCTGGGTCACAGCCCCAGTCGAGAGATTGACTTTATAGATCTGATACGTCCCATCGCGATCGGAGACGAACGCGATCTCCTGTCCGTTGGGGAGCCAGAAGGGGTCGAACTCATTCGACGTTGATAGATTCGCTGTGCTCGACGAGGCGAACGTATTGAGACTGACGATATTCGTGCCGTCGGCGTTCATCACGAAGATGTCTAAATTCCCCGTCTGATCTGAAGTGAAGGCGATCTTGGTGCCGTCGGGCGACCAGCTGGGCGGAGAAGGAAACCCGGAGAGCGGCGAGATGGCCCCATCGTTATAGCTGGGGCGGTTGGTGAGATTGGTCAGCCCCGTGCCGTCGGCGTTGATCTTCCAGATGTCGAGGGCGTTTGGGGCGGTGTTGTTCTTCGTCACGAAGATCAAGAGATTGGGATTGGTCGGCGACCAGCGTGGGGCGAAGGCGTCTTTGGGCGTGACGGTGGTGACGCGAGCGGGACTCGTCCCGTCGGCGTTCATCTTATAGATTTCAAAGTGTCCATCGCGATTGGTCGCAAACGCGATCTTTGTTGCGTCAGGCGACCAAGTCGGTTGGATCTCTTGGCTTGGGCTTTGCGGGGTAAGATCTGTCTGAAGGGTGCCGTTGGGGAGCATCGTGAAGATATCGAACTGAAAACCCGCAGGATCAGGGTCCATGTCGCGGGCGAACGCCACGAGCTGGCGGCCGTTAGGAGCCACAGCCGGCCAGGCGTCTATGCCCATCGTCAGCTGCGTGAGCGCAGTGCCGTTTGTGTTCATGCGAAAGATCCCGAAATTGCTCCCACCGTCCCATCGAGAGAAGAAGATCGTCGGTTCCAGCACGGTGATGAGGAGCGTAAACTTGCTCTTGAGATTTGTATTGTCCGTCACGGTCAGCACCGCGGTGTAGAGGCCCGACGATGAATACGTATGGGTCGCGGTGACCCCGGTGGCGTCTATGGAGCCGTTGTTGTCAAAATCCCACTCGTATTGGGCGATGGTGCCGTCGGGGTCGCTGGAGCCCGACGCGTTGAAGCTGACCTTCAGCGGGGCCTCCCCAACCGTCGGAGAGGCCACGAAGAACGCAAAGGGGGCTTGCGCAAGGGTACACCCTGACAATGCCAAGATCATCAAGAGAATCCCGATCTCAAACGAGCGCCGCATGCTCTTTCCTCCTCAATTCAGCTGTCTGGCTCACTGTAGAGCATCCTCCCCCCAAGAGGGAAGGACTGGCGCGGGGCGATGAGCGGACGTTTGTCGAGCCTTCAGTGGGTCAAGTGATCCCTCGTGGGGTAAAATAGAGCTTGAAACTTTGCCGTGAAGCAGTCTGTATATACTTGGCACAGAGGAGGTCGCATGGGTGCGGGGGAGTTGGAGTTAATTCAGCGGGCGCTCCACGGGGATGTGGACGCCTGGGGTGAGATCGTGAGACGCTACAAAGATGCGGTCTTTGGGATTGCCTTGGGGATCTTGGGCAATCCCGCCGATGCCGAAGATGCCGCCCATGATGCGTTCATTCGGGCCTACGAAGGGCTGCACACGTTCCACCTTGAGAAGCGATTCTCGACGTGGATTTTTGCGGTGACCGCGAACGTGTGCAAGAACAAGCTGCGTCGCGAGCGGCTCTTCGCCCCGCTCAAATATATCTCGAAATTAACAAAAGGGAGCGATCCTGCGCAGCAGCTCGCGCAGGAGGAGCGCACGCGCACGATCCGCGAGGCCATCGAGCAGCTGAAGCCCGCTTATAGAATGCCCTTGGTGCTGCGCTATTATGCGGATTTAGATTACAAGGAGATTGCGGAGGCCTTGGGGCTGCCCGAAGGGACGGTCAAGACGCGGCTCCATCGCGCCAAGGCCGAATTGAAACGCATCCTCGAGCAGAAAGGGGTGGCACACCATGCACGACCATGAGCTAGAAGCCCTGCTCAAAGAGACGTTGACCCAGTACGCTGAGGCCCATCGCGATCGGATCGCTGATCTTGAGTATGAGATCATCGAAGAGCTTCCCGAAAGTCGGCCGGCGCCGCGATGGCGCTGGGGACTTGTGGGGGCGGGCGCGGTCGCTGTCGCTGCGGTCTTTGCTCTTGGCCTGTGGGTGGGGTGGAACTTCTCAGGGGCTCCTTGCCATGACCCCCAGGTGCTCTGCTTGGTCTACCCCAACGCTAAGAGCGTGAGCTTGGCGAGTCAGTTTACGCTGTGGGAGCCCATCCCCATGAACGGCCCCGATCGCAGCGGCGTCTGGTGGATTCGGCTCCCCGATGATATCAAGCCCGGGCGGTACGAGTACGGCTTCATCGTAGACGGCGAGCGGTGGGTCTACGACCCGCGCGCTTCGGAATTCGTCCATACGTTTGATGACAAGATCAATTCGGTCTTATACATAGCACCGCGAGGTGAGCAGCCATGAGATGGCTGATGGGGATTCTTCTCACGCTTGGGCTTTTGGGAGGCTTGAGCGATGCTTTCGCCCAGCCAACCCCTCAAGACGTCTATAAGTGTTTTGCTGAGCTTGGGGTCTCGGACCTGCAGACGTTGAAAGCAGGCTTTGACAAGGGCTTTTCAGATAAGCGCATCACCCCCGACACGGCGCTGCGGCTCTGCCAGAGGCTGAAGCAATCTTCAGCTCCGATCTCGCTGCGCGAGGGGGTCTTGCAGATCATCGCGCGGGCGCTCTTAGAAGAGCTGCCCGTCACCATGCTTATAGATAAGACATTCGAGGGACTCACCAAGGGCGTCCCCCTCGATGTCATCAATGACGATCTCTTAGAGCGCAAGATGACGCTCTCGGAAGTGAAGACGCTTCTGGCAAGCAAGGGCATCACGATCTCTCTCACGATTCGATTCGGGCCAGTGACGCTCACGCTCACTCTCGAAGCCGTAGACACAGCGATCACTGAAGCTGCGGGAGCTTTAGAAGACTACGTACGGGGTGGGGGCAAGCTCGACGACCCGACCGCGATCAAGTCCGCCGTGCAACTGCGTCTGGCGCGCAATCCCCTGATTCCCCAGACGCTGACTGCGTATATCGAGCAAGTCGTCAGCGCGACGGAATGGGCTCAGATCGCCCAGAACATCGCCAAGCGCTTGAAGAAGTCCTGAAGACTTACGAAAGGAGCCCTCAATGCTGAAGATCTTCATACTCGGCGTGCTCGTGACAGCCCTCTCGCTGAGTATATTCTACCACGAGCCAACGATCTCTCTTGACCCCATTCTCCTTGCGGGCAAGTATTATCGCGTCTTGCTCCCGCGCATCGAGGCTGACATGGCCAAGATCATCGAATCTGCAAAACAAGCGGGCTTCTCGGTGCGGATCGCCCGGGACTCTACTGTGACGTACTTTCTTGGGACGCAGCCGTGTCTGGATTGCACCCCGGAGAACGAACGAGAACGTCTTAAGTTTCCTCATCTCTTCGTGGACGGGGCGCTCTTATGGCTCCGCGCCGAGGGGCTGCTCTCGAAATATAATCTTCGACCAGCGCAGAGCGAGGGCTATGAGCTGATCATAGCCCCCAAAACGACCGTAAGCGCGTCGGCGATCCTCGACGAGATCGGGCAGAGATTGGTCCAACTCTCTATTGTGTCTGATCCAACGCTGCCCCTGGCGGTCGAAGAGCTGACGGTCGTGCCGGGGGTCAAGCCCCCCAAGCCCCCCGAAGGCGTTCGCTTAGATTCGGTGCTCTACGCGCTCATGCTCATGCCCGATTGGTACGAATTTGCGCCCCAACAGAAATTAGAGCTCTGGGGCTTGCGAGTGCGAGTAATCGTCGAGCTGGTCTCCCCGGAGGCCCAACTTGCCCCAACTCATAATCTCATTATTGAGGCGCGCTCGCCCTCGGGGTTGATGCGCGTGCTCGTCCCGATCCATCAGTTAGTCACATTAGCGCGCGATCCGGCGGTGAAGTTCGTCCGCCCACCGGCCCAGCCGGGGCTGTAAAGGAGCTGAGAAGCTATGCGCAGACATCACTATCTCTTCTGGATTTTGTGTGGGTTCGTCTTAGTGGTGCTCGGCACGGTGGGGCTCACGCAAGAGCCTCAAGACCCAAAGAGCGTCGCTCGCTTGGAGCACGATCCCAGAATTGACAGCGTGCTCGAGCAGATTCTGAAGCTTGGGGAGCAGGGCCAAGCGCAAGCCGCGGCTCAAGCCGCCGCGCAGTTCCGCGTCCCCGTTCTGGGGAACATGGTGACGGTGATCTGGCAAGTCGCTGAGAACGTCAGTCGAGACCCTGCGGCTCAAGACCTGCTGAAGAGACAGATCGCGCTCATGCGTGGGCAGGTCGTGGCGACCTCCAAATCTGCGTGGAAGGTCCAGATGCCCATGAATCTTGGGCTCTTGCGGGCGGCGCTCCTCCAAGCGGGAGGCGTCGTTCAGTTCGTGCGGCCTCCGCTCGTCCCTCAAGCGCTCGTGGTCAGCGAAGGGGTCGCGCTCACCGGCGCGTCGAACTATCACGCGAGGGGATTGCTCGGCCAGGGCGTCAAGATCGCCGTGATTGATCTGGGGTTTGCTGGGCTTACAGCAGCCCAGAGCCGCGGGGAACTGCCCGGCGGCATCCAGACGTTTGACTACACGGGCACGGGGATCGAATCCGGGACGAATCACGGCACCGCCGTCGCCGAGATCATCTACGACATGGCCCCGCAAGCCCAATTAATTTTGATGAAAGTTGGCGACGAAGTTGACCTAGAGAACGCCAAGGAAGAAGCGATCCGCCAGGGCGCAAAGATCATCAACCACTCTGTGGGCTGGTTCAACACGAACTTCTATGACGGCACGGGGATTATCAATAATATCGTGGCTGATGCCCGCAGTCGCGGAGTCTTATGGGTCAACGCTGCGGGCAATTACGCGCGGCGCCACTGGCAGGGGACGTTCCGCGATACGAACGGCAACAGATGGCACGAGTTCGCCTCCGGCGATGAGTCCTTGACGATCACCGTAAACGCCGGGGATCAGATCGGGGTCTTTCTCACCTGGAACGATTGGCCCGGCTCAGCCAACGATTACGATCTCTATCTGTTCAACAGCAACGGCACCCAAGTCGCAGCGTCGCAGCGCATTCAATCTGGCACCGAGCCTCCGATCGAAAGTCTCTTCTATCAGTCGTTCGTCCCTGGGACATATCACATTCGGATTAAAGCCGACGGGAACCCCGCGCCGCGGACGTTCTCGCTCTTCAGCCTCAATCACGACGTCGAGTACCCTGTGCCTTCCAATAGCATCATCGCGCCGGGGGATTCGCCCAATGCCCTGACCGTCGGCGCGGTCAACCGCCAGAATTGGACGACCGGCCCCATCGCGCCCTACAGCTCTCAAGGGCCGACCAACGCCGGGCTCTCCAAGCCCGATATCGTCGGGCCCGATCGCGTCTCGACGTTTACGTACTCAGAGTTTTTTGGCACATCAGCGGCCGCGCCGCACGTCGCTGGGGCTGCGGCGCTCTTGCTTTCAGAAAACCCATCCCTGACGGCAGGGCAGCTCGAGGCTCGCCTCAAGGGCAATGCCGTCCCTATGGGATCGCCGCTGCAGTTTGGCTCTGGCCGGCTCAATCTTGCTCAGTCCAGCCCACCGCCCGGCCAGCCTGATCTCACTGTGAGCGGGCTCACTTCTAGTCCGTCCAACCCCCGCGTCGGGGATTTCGTCACGGTGAGCGGGATCGTGCGCAATATTGGAAACGCCGACGCCGGCCCATTTGTCATCGAGATCCGCGACAGCGGCGGCACCGATCGTCGCAACATCGCGGGACTGAATGCCGGGGGTTCGACGAGCTTCTCGTTCACTCGCCGCGTCAACCAAGCGACGGAGACCTTCACGGTCGTCGCTGACGCGACCAACCAAGTGAACGAATCCAACGAGACCAATAACTCAGCGGAGCTGCGCGTCACCGCGACGCAGCCCACTCTGAAACCCGACCTAGCGATCGCAAGCACCGATTGGTCCCCGCGCACGCTCACCGTCGGCCAGAACGTCACGCTCTCTGTAGTCGTGCGCAACCAAGGCCAAGCGAACGCCGGCCCATTCATCGTCGAGGTGCGCGACAGCGCCGGAACAGACCGCCAGACGCTTTCGGGACTCGCAGTCGGGAGCACAGCGACCGTCAGCTTCACCCGCCGAGTCAATAACACTACAGAGTTCTTCACGATCGTCGTGGACGCAACTAATCAGATAGACGAGCTCGACGAGACGAATAATTCTGCGCAGATCCGGGTAGACGCTCAGCCTCAAGTTCAGAGAAAGCCCGATCTTACTATCGCTGGGGTTGACTGGACGCCGCGGACACCGCGGCTCGGCGAGACCATCAATTTCACCGTCGTCGTGCGCAATCAGGGCGAGAGCGCCGCTGGGCCGTTCATTGTCGAGATCCGCGACAGCGCCGGCATAGATCGTCGGACGCTCTCGGGGCTGGGAGCCGCAAGCTCCGTCTCGATAGCGTTTGCTCGGCGCCAGAACAACGCTACAGAGATCTTCACGATCACTGCCGACGTCACCAACCAAGTTGACGAATCGAACGAGACGAATAACTCGACACAAGTGCGCATTGAGGCGTTAGCCGAGACGCGCCTGCCCGATCTGACGGTAGACTCTCTTGACTACTCCCCGCGCGATCCCACGGTAGGCAGCTCGCTCACGCTGACCGCGATCGTGCGCAACATCGGGAACGCCGACGCCGGGCCGTTCGTCGTCGAGGTGCAAGATAGCGCGGGAACGGCTCGCCAGAGCGTCACTGGGCTGCGCGCCGGAGCCTCGGTGCGAGTGGACTTCGCACGACGGCTCAACAGCTCCTCAGAGACGTTCACCGTCACTGCCGACGCCCTCAGACAGATCTCCGAATCTGACGAGACCAATAACTCTCGCCAGATCACCGTTCGGGCCTCGACGCCCAGCCAGCTCTCGATCTCGATCAGCACCGACAAGACGAGCTACCGCATCGGCGAGAGATTGCAGATCTTCTTGCGTCTGGGCGCCCAAGCGTATGTCTACGTCTTCGACGTTGACCCCGCGGGTCGAGTCTCCCAAGTCTTCCCAAACTCGTTCTCGCGCCAGAATCTCTTGAGCGCGGGGACGTACACCCTGCCCGATGGGCCATATACTCTCGCGATCACCGGGCCGGAGGGCACGGAGTATCTCCACGCCGTCGCGATCACGCAACCTGTAGATTTGGGGCTCAACGGCCTGCAGAGCACAAGCTGGCTCAACCCCGAAACATTCCGCGCGGAGCTTGCTCGCCGCATCCAGAGCGTCGCGCCGTCGGCGACGTGGACAAGCGCGTTCACAAGCTTCCAAGTCGGCACTACCGTGCCTCCGCAAAACCGCGCCCCAACGGCGTGCTTCACGTTCAGCCCGACCAATCCCATCGTCAATCAGACCGTCACCTTCGACGCGTCGTGCTCGACTGACCCTGACGGGCGCATTGTCCGTTACGACTGGGACCTGGACGGCGATGGACGCTTCGATAGCCAGGGCGTGCGTACCACGGCGATCTTCCGCCAAGCCCGCACGTATACCGTGACGCTGCGCGTCACTGACGATCGCGGGCTCTCTGACTCTCAATCGAAGAGCGTCACCGTGCAGACGACGAGCACGCCGCCTACACCAACGCCGACGCCGCGACCGTACATCCCCCTGGGAGCCGGCGGGCTCTTCATCATGGGCACCGATAAGCTCTACCTCATCGTCCAGGGGGCCACGGGCTGGAACAGCGATCGGCCCTATCAGATCTCGCTCGCCGTCAACGGCTCTATTGACGGCATCGGGGTGCAGACCGAAGGGGCAGCGACGGCGCAGCCAGCCCCGCAGATCACTCAGCAGCTCAACCAGATCACCCTGAACGGTTCAGTGCGAAGTAACGGGCGCGTCATTTACACGATCCAGCTCAGCGACACCGTCTCCGCTGCGCGGATCGAGCTGCTGCTCGACGTCAACGGGGACGGTACTCCAGAGCGCACCCAGACCAATACGATCTTCATCTTCATTGCGGGTCTTGGGCGCGTCCCTGGGTTCTATTTGCCGTTCAGCAACCCGTTCATCATCAAGAACGCGGCGAATCAGTCGCTCTTGCCGTTTGAGGAGTTCACGCGGCTCTGTGTGCCCGCGCAAGCGAGCGGCTTCGAGACGGCAAGCTGCTGGCCAGGGTAAGACTGACCTCTCCCCTTCCCTCTCCGTAAACGGAGAGGGTCAGGGATAGGGAAGGGGGTCGGGGGGTTAGGTCTTAACAAGCTTAAGAAACTCCTCTTCCGAAAGCACGGTGACCCCTAGCTCGCGCGCCTTCTGGAGCTTTGAGCCCGGCTCCTCCCCAGCGACGACGTAGTCCGTCTTGCGGCTCACGCTTGAGGAGACTCGCCCACCCGCGGCCTTCACTAGCGCCTCCGCTTGCCCGCGCGTGAGCGTCTTCAGCGTCCCGGTGAAGACGAACGTCTTGCCCGCGAGTGCCCCAGCTTTTTGCGGGCTCACCTCTTCGATGATCTGCACGCCGGCCTCGCGGAGCTTGCGGATCATCTCGCGGTTGCGCTCATCTTGGAAGAACGAGATGATGCTCTGCGCGACCGTCGGCCCGACCTCCTCGACTTGCAAAAGCTCCTCTTCGGAGGCGTTCATGAGGGCGTCGAGCGTCCGAAAGCGCTGGGCTAATAACTCTGCTAAGTGCTCCCCTACATGGCGAATCCCCAGCCCGTAAATGAATCGAGCTAGCGAGATCTTCTTGCTCTTCTCAATCGCGTTTAGGAGATTTTCCGCGAGCTTTGGCCCCATCCGCTCCAGGCGCACAAGCTCGATGACGCGCTCTTTGAGCTTGTACAGATCGGGAATCTCTTTCACCAAGCCGGCGTTCATCAGGGCCTCAACCCAACGCTCCCCCAAGCCCTCGATGTCTGCTGCTCCCTTCGACGCATAGTGCAGAATGCTCTCTTTCAACCGAGCGGGACACGAAATGTTCACGCAGCGATAGTCCACCTCATCAGGCAGGCGCACGACTCTATCGCCGCAGACGGGGCAACGCTCCGGCATTGTAAATTTCTTCTCAGTCCCCGTGCGCCGACTCACGATGGGCTGGACGACCTCGGGGATGACGTCTCCAGCTCGCTGAATGAGCACCCAGTCCCCGATGCGAATGTCTTTCTTCTCGATCTCGTCTTGGTTGTGGAGCGTCGCGTGCTGCACGGTGACGCCGCCAAGGGGGACGGGCTCCAAGACCGCTACGGGGGTGAGCTTTCCCGTGCGGCCCACCTGAACGACGATGTCTTTCACGCGCGTCGTCGCTTGCTTGGGCGGGAACTTGTACGCGATCGCCCAGCGGGGGTTGCGCGAGACCTCTCCCACGATCTCGCGAATCTCAAAGTCGTTGACTTTGATGACGACACCGTCTATTTCGTAGGGCAGCTCCTCGCGGCGCTCCTGCATCTCACGATAGAATTCCAGGGCTTCGTCAATATCTTTGCAGACTCTATAGATGGGGCAGACGCGCAGCCCGTAGCGGGGGAGCGTCTTCAGCAGCTCTTCTTGTGTGCGGAATGTTATGCCGACAGTCTGGCCCACATCGTAGCAGAAGATATGCAGCTTGCGCTGGGCGGTGATTTTCGGGTCGAGCTGGCGCAGCGAGCCGGCGGCGGCGTTGCGGGGGTTGGCGAAGAGCGGCTCGCCGCGCTCCTCGCGCTCTTCGTTGAGCTTGCGAAAGTCCGCGATCTCCATGTAGACCTCGCCGCGAACTTCTAAGCGCTTGGGGATGGGGAGATCTTTGGGCTGGCGCAAGCGCAAGGGGATGCTCTTAATAGTCTTGAGATTCTGGGTGACATCCTCGCCGGTCTCGCCGTCGCCGCGAGTCGAGCCGAGCACAAAGACCCCATCTTCGTAGACGAGCTCGACGGCCAGCCCATCGAATTTGGGCTCGGCGACGTATTCGATTTTATCTATCTCCGCGAGCTTTTTGACGCGGGCGTCGAACTCCCGCACTTCGTCGTCGGAGAAGGCGTTGGCCAGGCTGAGCATGGGGATGGAGTGCTTGACAGTCTTGAACTCCGTCTGTGGGGGAGCGCCGACGCGCTGAGTGGGGGATGTGGGCGATTTGAATTGCGGGAACTGCTCTTCGAGCTGTTGCAGCTCGCGCAGCAGCTTATCGTACTCAGCGTCGGAGATCGTCGGTTGGTTTAAGACGAAGTAGTTATAGTTGTGCTGTTCGATCTCCTCGCGGAGCTCTTCGATGCGGCGGCGAGCTTCTTCCGGCGACAGCTTCATACTGAAATACTAGCGCTTCTTGAGGCGGTCTTCCAGTCGGTCAATGAGCCTAGCGAGCTTTGTAAAGACAATCAGCGCCCCGACGGCGACGAGCAGCGCCGAGACCGCCAGCACGATCCAGGCGAAGCTGGTGACCAGATCTGTCAGCGTCATGCTTGGCATTATGACAGATCGGGGGAAGGGAAGTCAAACTCTACCAAAAGCCTGGCGCTGCGCGGTGCTGGCAAAGCTACTTATAATAGACTCGGAGAGGAACGTGCTGCTTTCTGTAAGGGGAATAGACTTTTGCTTATAAACAGATTACAATATCGGGTAGCGCGGTAGACCCTCATTGATGCGAGGGAGTGAGCAAGATGCCCCGGAGAAGGAAAACGACTCCTAGAGATGCCAACGGCGTGCGCGACTTCCGCCACGCTGACGCCCGGCGCCCGAACAACCCGCCCGCCGGCATCGCGCCGACCTACGAAGTCCGCGAGCGGCAGACCACGCGCTACTCCTACGACCCCCATCTGGACCCGCAGCTCGTCTGGGCCGGCAAGGCGGAGCACACCTCGTTCGAGGTGGACGTGGTGCCGCTCCACATCCACGAGCGCATCTCCACCCGCGCCATCCTGGACGCCGTGCGCCGTCCCCAGCCGCCGCAACTCGACCTCTTCGGCGAAACACCGCTTTCTGCTGACCAGCAGATTGAATTCTACAAGCACGAGGTGGGCTGGGCGAACCGTTTGATCCTGGGCGATTCGCTCCTGGTGATGAACTCGCTCCTGGTCAAGGAGGGCATGGCCGGTAAGGTGCAGATGATCTACATGGACCCACCCTACGGCATCAAATACGCCTCCAACTTCCAGCCCCGCATCGACCGGCGGGACGTGAAGGACAAGGACGAAGACCTCACCCACGAGCCGGAGCAGATCAAAGCCTACCGCGACACCTGGACGCTGGGCATCCACTCTTACCTGACCTACCTGCGCGACCGCCTGCTCCTGGCGCGGGAACTCCTCAGCGAGAGCGGCTCCATCTTCGTCCAGATCAACGACGAAAACCTGCACCTGGTGCGCTGCCTGCTGGATGAGGTGTTTGGGAGGGAGAATTTCGTGGCGGTGGTGGCGTTCCGGAAGACCGGGGGACTTGGGGCCAGCGGTCTCACGGTGATAAACGATTTCCTGCTCTGGTACGCGAAAAGCCGCGCTCAGGTAAAGTACCGGCAGTTGTACCTGTCCAAGACCGTCACTGGAACTGCTGAGCAGTACCGCTACATAGAACTCCGAGACGGTACGAGGATGCCATCAGGCGCTCCAGTAAGTGCAGCCGCGAATGCGCTGCCGTTCCAACCTACCTCGCTGCATACAATGTTCGCTACCACTGCCTGTGTTTACGAGCTAGAGCATGATGGCAGAGTCTTCCGTCCTCCTCACAACCGGCAATGGTCGACCACTCCTGACTGAATGCAACGGTTGAAGCACGCTGACCGCATAGTAGTGACTGGTGCTACACCGCGATATGTACGCTACTTGTGCGACTTTCCAATCGCTGAATTGACTACGGTGTGGGACGACACAATGGGCGCAGAGGATAAGATGTATGCCGTCCAAACCTCCACCAAAGTCATCGAGCGCTGCATCCTGATGACCACCGACCCGGGCGACCTGGTCTTCGACCCGACCTGCGGCTCGGGTACCACGGCTTACTGCGCTGAGAAGTGGGGCCGGCGCTGGATCACTTGCGACACCAGCCGCGTGGCTCTGGCCATAGCCCGCCAGCGGTTGATGACGGCGAAGTTCGACTACTACGAACTCAAAGACCCTGAACGCGGCCCCGCCGGCGGGTTCATCTACGAGACCGTGCCGCACATCACGCTGGAGTCCATTGCCAGGAACACCGAGATTGATGCCATCGCCGCGAAATACCAGCCGGAGATTGACCAGGCGCTCGCCGACCTGAATCGGGCGCTGGGCAAGGAGTGGAAAGAGTGGGAGGTACCGCGCGAGGTGCCGCATCCCGCCTGGCCCGAGGAGGCAAGGCAAGCGTACCGGCACCTTCTTGAGCTCAAGCGGTCTGGCAAGCTGGGCGCCGAGAAGGAGGCGGAACCGCTCCTGGAGACAGTCTATCGGCTGACCGGTCACCGCTGGGAGAACCTGGGCAAGGTGCCCGATCCGATGCCGCCGGAGGACTGGCCGGATGCAGCGAAAGATGCTCTGCGCCGCTTCTGGGAGCTCAAGCGCGAGAAGCGCGAAGAGATCGACAAGAGCATCCAGAGCAACGCACCCCAGGAGACGCTCTACGACCGCCCCAGGGTCGTGCGCGGCGTGGTGCGCGTCTCAGGTCCCTTCACCGTAGAAGCCATACCTGTGCCAGCCGTTGAAGACCCGACGCAGGCGCCCATCCCGCAGTTTGAAGATTCCGTAGGGGTAGACCCCCGTGTCTACCCAGGGCAACCACAGGGGGTTGCCCCTACGTCCGAACCAGGGCGCATCAACGACCGCGGCGGCGACTATCTCACGACGATGATCAACCTCCTCAAACAGCAGGGCGGCGTTCTCTTCCCCGGCGGCAAGAAACTGGAGCTGATGAACATCCGGCCGCTCAACCTGGGCTACCTGCACGCCGAAGCAGAAGCGAAGCAAAATGGCAATACGCTCCGCGTTGCCATCAGCTTCGGTCCCCAGCACGGACCGGTGATTGCCCACCAGGTGCAGGAGGCGATCCCCACGGCGAAGATGAACGGCTACCAGGTGCTCATCTTTGCGGGATTCGCCTTCGACCCGGAGGCGCAGGCGCTCATCCAGAAGGCGCCGGTAGCAGGGCTGCAGGTGCATTTTGCCAACGTCGCCCCGGATGTGCTCGTAGGCGACCTGCTCAAGACCACGCGGGCAAGTCAGATCTTCACCGTCTTCGGTCAGCCGGATGTGGTTGTGGAGCGAAGGACTCCCGATGGAAAATGGCTTGTCCTGGGCTCGAGGGAGTACCAGGATGCTCTTCGTCGGGGCGCATTCGACCAGGAAGGCGAATGGCGAGTGGAGCTCCGGGGCGTGGACATCTACGACCCCCTCACCGGCGAGGTGCAGAGCACGCGGGGCGAGGATGTAGCGGCCTGGTTCTTAGACACGGACTACGACGGCAAGACCTTCCACATCTGCCAGGCGTTTTTCCCTGGCGACCCTGACGCCTGGGAGAAACTCCAGCGAGCGCTGAAGGCGCAGATCGCCCCCGAAG
>Ga0079997_116981_pt1 | contig 140156 bp, 157 predicted proteins | sample PerSpoCPS_CMetaG_FD_69200 | JGI IMG/M metagenome (GOLD analysis project Ga0079997, IMG submission 69200) | Archaeal communities from Yellowstone National Park, Wyoming, USA - Perpetual Spouter C (PS_C) MetaG (SPADES assembly) (version 2) | ecosystem: Environmental > Aquatic > Thermal springs >...
ACTAGAACCTCATCTACTAGGATGTTGGCGTAGCGTTTCCCCGCTAACGGTACTTGATGGTATCTGTGAATACCTGTATTTCCGTTAGCGGGGTTGGGCCTTGGTGTGGGTTCATTAGCTTCACCCACACCTCATGGACCCCGGTCGAGCCCAACGCCATGGGGCTCCCATCTGAGTATAGATATTTAAGGCCGATGTTTATAGCTCCAACAACATCCCTCTCAACAACCCTGCCGTCCACGTATGCAACCCTTAGGACAACCTTTACAACCTTAAACCTGCCTTTAGCCCCCCTCACCGCAGTGCGGATCACCAGGGGGCTGTACCCATTAATCCTCTTCTTTGTGAAAGGATCTACACTTGAAGAACCCCTCTCTGATACCCTTACAACGTGTACTGGTCTATCCTCTAATAGTTTTATTAACGTAGCGACACTCCACTGGTGTATTCTGTGTCTAAGCTTCCTACCCTTATTCTTCTCCATCCTCTCCTTATCATCTTCACCAATATCTCCTACCACTACTACTGCGTTGTTCTCTCTTGCAAGCTCCTCTATGAATCTTGCAACCTTGTATAGTATGTCTTTCTTCCTATCCCCCTCTCTGAGCTTTCTAAGCTTCTTTTTAACCTCTCTTGTCTTGGTTGATTTACCCTTTGATATCCTCTTCCTTCTAACAGCGTATGCTATGACCAGCTTACCAAGACCTGTCTCAATCCTTATAACCTCTACTAGAACACCGTTCTTGAAAATGGCTATTGTTATGTTGTTTTCGTTACCATCAACAGCTATAACGTTCTTCTTATCGTAGAGTATGGCGTATACCTTCACGAACGTTATGTATGCTAGCACCCTCCTACCCCCATTTGTCTTTAGTTTAAGTTCGCTTGCAGGAATCCACCCCCCGTATAGGTATCTGTGTAGTTGTCTGTTATTCCTGTACTTTAGTTCAACCCACCTCCTATGAGTTCTAATCTTCAAGCTTCCACTGTCGATTTTCCAGTCTTGGTTGTCAGAGTATACTATTGTAACCCTTCTAACCTTTGGTTTACTTGTGTAGGCTTTACCCTTCTTTAAACGTTCTCTAAAGGATTTAGCTCTTCTAACTGCATCCCTGTAAGCACCCTTTATAACCCTTGTTGGTATCCATGGGTACTCTCTCCTATACCTCTCATAGAACACTCTGTGTAGTGTGTTCTGGGATGCATTATGCTTTAACGCGTATTCAACCATCTCACCGACCATAGTCTTCAAAGGTTCAATGATATCCCTTAGAGCCTCCCTGGCAACCCTGTTAGCGTAGCATTCCAGCACAACAGTCCTACGAAGCACTTTGAACAACTGATCCAAAAAGCACACCTCAAATCCATAGCTAATAATCTAAGACCAGAACATATCTTGAGCTCCAAAGCCTAAATACTCGCACACTATTTAATTATAAAACTGCAACAACCTCCCACATAGGCCCCTCCGAGAGCTCTAGGACACAGGGTGTTTGGAGTAAAGTTAACCTCCCCCTGGATTTAAGTATGTCAACTTGAGAACTGCTACCCACAAGTCTAGAACTACTGTTCTAGTTAGAGTCTTTGACAGCTCACCCAACACGTTATACCATGTATCTACAGCTACCTACAGCTATTTAAATCTACCGTCAGCTCTGTAACAGCCTGTCCACGATCGGGTCAATATGTTTTAGTTAGGAGAAGTATCCCTGGGGGCAAAGACCTCCTAGGCATCTCATCGCTCAATCATCTAAGGTAACCCTTAAATCTCTTCACCTCCGCCTTGAAAGAGCGAGGCTTTCAATTGTAAATGGGAGTGCTGTTGAAGGATAAATCTTTCCCCTTTTATTTAGTACAACACTAAGAAAGGATTTAATACTCTATCCGTATTAACTATGTATATACGGTGCATCTATGTGAGCGAGGTTTTCACTATTAGGATTCCAAGAGAGGTTAAGGAGAAGATGAGAAGGTATAAGCATATAAACTGGAGCGAGATTGCTAGAAGTGCTATTCTCAATAAGTTGAAGGAAGTTGAAGAGGTGGAAAAGAGGTTGAAAGCCGCTGAGACAATGGATAGGATTAGAGAGGAGATGCTAAAGAACTATGGGGCGTCCGATTATGATTCAGCTGAGGTGATTAGATACTGGAGAAGTATAAGGAGATAGTTGTAGATGCTAGTGTGGTTGCTAAATGGTTTGCAGCTGAGAGAGGATTTGAGAAGGCATTGAAACTTAGAGACATGCACCTGATGGGCCTAGCTAGACTGGTAGCTCCCAACCTAATCTTATACGAGGTGGCCAATGCATTAAGATTCCATAGAATTTATAGGTTCTCCGCAGGCCATATAGTGGAATCCATCAAGAGCCTGGTGGATTTAGGAATAGTAGATGAGCCAGACCCGGAGATATGGCGTACAGCTGTGGAGCTCTCATACAGAACAGGTATAAGCGTCTAGGATGCTATATATGCGGCCTTAGCTATCACCAGGAAAGCTCTATTGGTGACAAGTGATGAAGAGCTATATAACAGGTTGAAGAGCGAAGTGAGCGTAGCCCTTCTAAGGGAAGTAGAGTAAATAGTGTTATTTAATGAGTTAAACAGTTATTAAAATCCTATAGGAAACTAGCGGATCTCCATAACTTTAGCTACATATCCAAATATTCTGAATGCCTTTGAAGCATTGGTCTTGAATGCCGTGGGAAACCTCGTTGTTTTGCTGTACTGGTGGTACAGAATATTGATGTCGGGCAGGAGTGTCTAGGTGCTCTCTAAAATTCCTCCTTTAGATTATATGAAGGTATATGGGTTACCCTTCTTGATTTCAGCGTGACGTCAGTATGCAGTCTGGGCATGGTGGTTCATGTTTAACCCTTATTATACCTTGCTTCCTTTTCCTGCTCTCCCTTGTTACCATGTTGTAACCCTTATTGGTTGGGTTGGTTTAAGATTTAAATTTTCTCTGTTCTCACATGTTCTACGGTGTTTTGGCTTTGTGGTTTGGTGGTAGGCCTGAGGAGATGGTTAGGGTTTTGAGGAGGCTTGGTGTTTCTATTGAGGAGGTTAACGCTGTTAAGGTTACTGTTGAGCTTGGAGATGGGACTCTTATGGTTGTGGAGCCTCCTGAGGCGGTTCTCCTCGTTAAATCTAGGGATCAGCCTCCTGTTTTCATGGTTGTTGGCTCTCATAGGGTTGAGAGGCCTCGGGGGTCTGAGGTTAGGTTTAGTGAGGATGATGTAAGGTTTGTTGCTGAGAGGGCTGGCGTTAGCTTGGAGGAGGCTAGGAAGGCTTTGGAGGAGTCTGGTGGTGATATAGCTGCTGCTATTCTTAAGCTAGGTGAGAGGAGCTCCTAGAGGATGTTCTTAGTAGGCTTTTGAGCTCTTCAACGTCTTTAGCTAGACTTAGGATTAACGGGATGTTATCCCTCCTAGCTATCTCTACGGCTAGCGCGTCAACCTTATCCCTTGGACCGTGTATCACGACAACGCTAGGTTTAACAGGGGATACCCTAACGGCTACCATTGGGCTTCTACCAGCCTGCACTTTAGTGAAAATTATAGCCCTCTCAGGCGTCATACCGAAGAGTACGGAGTACTGTATCCCGCTAAGGGTTAAGATGGTCTTAATACTATCCACCATCGTGTACCCGTAGACAAGCCTATCACTCCTAACCTCAGGAGTTAACAGAACACCCTTAACAACCTCAACAAACTCATCCAAGCTCAGAGGCCTGGAGAACTCCATCATATCAAGTACAACACCAGGAATCATACCAAGACTAGCGGCCATAGAGGAAACCCTCCTCCAACCCTTAAGCTTATCAGACTCAAGAAGCGCGGCAACATACCTTTGAACAAACCTAACACCAGGAACCCTCCTCCCCTTCTCATAATCACTTATAACACTAGGCGAAATCCTCATAAACCTAGCTATGTCAGCCTGGCTAACCTCAAAATACTCCCTCCACTTCCTAAGCGTAGAAGGAGGATCATCGCTAAACACAATATCACCAGCAATCCTCTTAGCAATCAAAAGAACAACATAATCGTCAAAAGACACCTAAAACCACCAAAAACCCTAGAGAACCTAGGGAGTATTAAAGGTTAACTTAAAAACTCAAGGTATTTCAACTAGTAAAACCTGCTCTAGCTAGCTATCCTTACTTATTACATTAGTTTAAAAAGTATATTGTTTCAGTTCAGTTTAGAAGGTTATCCTAAGCTTACCCCCACTTCTAAGAGCATCCTGATTCCTTATCCATCTCATCATAAACTGTCTATAGCACTCCTTACCGCAGAAAACCCATGGAGAGCTGTTGACACAACATGTTTTAACTATTATGGTTGAATCCCTCCTTAGTATCCTACCACAGTTAGTGCATCTAAGTACTGTGACTGTCTCACTCTTTAGCTGGAATGGCAACTTTCTCACCCCTCAAATCCTCTGCTATAACTTGGGCCGCTCTTCTCCCACTCAGTAGCATGCCACCGAATATAGGGCCCATCCTCGGCAGACCATAAACCGCACATGCTGCTATCCCAGTGACATAGAGGCCTGGAGCTACCCTACCCGCATGTTCTACGACTAGCTTCTCTGAGAGCTCCGAGTATCCTGATTTCTCACCTTGAATAACTATGCCTAGCTCCGGTACCTTCCTAGCAGCGACCGATATTACCTCTGCATCGTGACCTGTCGCATCTACAACGGCTTTAGCCTCTGTATACAAGGGGTCGACGTGCATCCCGCTCATCTGTATCGGGGTCCAAATCCAGAGTATACCAGTTACCCTAGGAGGGTCTAGCTTGTATATAACATCGTCAACGTGAGCTCCTAGCAGGATCTTAGCCCCAGCATCTATGGCTTTAGAAGCTAGCTTAGCTATGAGGACGCTAGGATCAACAACGTAAACCCCGAACTCCGTCCCCTCATATCTAACCCCAAGCTCCTCTAGAATGGGGAGTGACTCCTCCTGAAAAGCTATTCTAGGTAGCATATTCCCACCAGGCCCTATACCACCACCAAACGAGAACCTACGCTCGAAGACAACAACCTTAAACTTCTCCTTAGCTAGATAGTATGCAGCTGTTAAGCCTGAAGGCCCTGCACCCACAATGGCTACATCGACCTCGGATAGCTCCTCCAAATCTCTGAGAGCAGCTCTTATAATAGCTCTCCCAATATAAGATTCCCTTAGCATAATCTAGCACCATACTTCCACTAGCTTGAAAGATAGTAATATATTTCTATATAACCTGGTTTTAACACCCTGTTTGTTGCGCGTAAAGGTTTATTAGGTAACTTTAAATCATGGTAATATGGGGTAGGGTCGGTGGGCCCGTAGTCTAGCCTGGCTAGGATGCGGGGTACGCGCCGAGAATCCTGTAGGCCGCCCGACTCGGGTCCCCGTGGTCCCGGGTTCGAATCCCGGCGGGCCCACCAATTTATTAGATTCCCTAGCTAATCTTTATCCTGTGGAGGGCTGTCTTGAGCGTCTCTGATATCCTGGGTTTTATGGAGAGATTTCTGTTGAGGAGCCCCGGTGATTTGAGGAGGGCGGTTTATGAGGGGTTTAGGAGGGCTTATGAGAGGGGTGATTTAACCATGTTATACCACTATATATCGTTTCTGGCGAGAGACTACTATGGTGTTGATCTTCCTTATGAATTCGACTACTATTATAAAAGTTACCCTAAGGCTACTATTAGAGTTCAACTACCTAAACCTCTTGAGAGAGCGGGTGTCGACGTACTGGAGGCTATTAGATCTAGGAGGAGTAGGAGGAGGTATTCTGGTAAGCCCCTAACACTGGTAGAGGTATCAACACTACTCTACCACACCATAGGGGTTACGGGGAGGGCTTGGTGGGGTGGGCCTAAAAGAGTGTATCCTAGTGCTGGAGGCCTCCAACCTGTAGAAGCATACCTTGTTGCCTCTAAGGTTGAAAACCTAAACCCCGGGCTTTACCACTACAACCCTGGAGAGCACAGCTTAGAACTGCTCGTAGAAGGAGATTATAGCGGGGAGTTGGAGAGGATTGCATTAGATCAAAGCCATGTGGGGGAAGCGCCTGCTAACATAATACTAACCGTAGTCTATAGGAGGACTGCCTCAAAGTACGGGCTCAGAGCCTACAGGTACGCACACTTAGACGCTGGGTTCGCAGCACAAAACATATACCTGGTAGCTGAAGCCCTAAACCTAGCAACAGTAGCTGTAGGGGCTTTCTACGATAGGGAGCTCTGCAACCTACTAAGCGTGGACTGCGAAGAGGAGATACCAGTCCTTATATTCCCAGTTGGTAGGAGAACCTGAAGAGAAACTTTAAACACAAGAACCCCCCAATAAGATCTATACACATACACTTAACCCTCCCAGGCAGCCCACAAGGAGGGTGTTTGAAGGATGAGCTACGTGGAAATCTGGGATCCAAATGAAGTACTAAACCTAGCCTCTAAGGGAGCTTTACTAGTGGATGTAAGGGCTAATGCGGCCTACGATAAAGAGCATATCAGAGGTGCTATAAACATCCCCTTAGACGACCTAGACTCCCACCTAGAAAACCTACCTAAGGATAAGCCGGTGGTAGTTTACTGTGGTAGCGTTGACTGCACAATGTCTTATTTCGCTGCTAGAAAACTCGCAAGTAAAGGTTTTACAGTCTATAGATACACCCCAGGGCTCAAGGGATGGAAGGAAGCAGGCCTGCCAACTGAGGGTTTGAAGGGAAAAGCATAGAGGACTCTAGGATGTGAAATCCTCTCACACCCTACCGTTTCTAGGTTTTCCACATAGACATTATGGATAGTGGAACGGCTCTCCCCGTCTAAGTACGCTAAACACACGATAGACGGTTCTCAGCACTACTCCTAGATCCTTACTGTGGTAGCTTAACCCCTACTAGCTAGGGTTCCCGGGGAAGAGGTGGAAGGAGATTCTTTTAAGGGTGGGGGAGCTGTTAGCCGTTAACTAATACTCCTCTTCCTCAACCATTGATACCGGTGGTTTTCTTACTGCCTCTATTAACGCTTTAATCTCTCTAATCGCCTTATCGGCCTCGCCTATCTCAACATGTGTAGCCTTACCCATTAAAGCGCCGATGTTTTTAGCTATATAGTCGTCTATTGGGGGTTGTACGTCTACCACCTGCCTTCTCAGTAGTAATGGTGTTGGCTCAAGCACTGCACCCCTTACCACTGCTTTATCCTCATCTAAGGGTGTTAGTAGGAATGCCCCTACGTCCTTTCCAGCGAGTTTAAGGGAGTACACCAGGTCTCCCCCCTCTGTCTCGCCAATCCTCGCTACCTCGAATTGAACTACTCTAACCGCAAGCTCTGCAGCCATAGCTTTGACCTCTGATAGGGCCCTTGCCACCTCATCATCTGGAACTCTTCTCCACACTCTTACATCTAGCTTATCATAATCCCATACCACCCGGCCTTCCTCGACTCGATACTCTATGTTTATCATAACGACATCCCCCTTATCAGTTCTAAGCTTGTTAACAAAAATCTCGTATAAGACCCTGTTAAGCTCCCCACTAGCCCTAGCAACCTCCTGGGGTGTTAGAGTACCACTTTTAACTAGATCACGTGTCTGGGCGAAGAGGGTTCTCCTAATCTTATCAGCATAAGCACCAGCTATAACATAACCGGATCTTAGGACCGCCACAACACCTCACCCTACAGTTAAATATAGTGTTAGGAGAGGTATTTATAAACCTGTGAAGCCCTAAGCCCTGAGACTATGACCTCAAGCGGCTCCAGAACACCATCCCATAAAGGGTTCAACCTCGACACCGTGAAATCCGCGTTATAACCCTTCTCTAAAACACCACTACCAGCAAGACCTCCTCCGGAAGCCTCCCCTGCTAACTTAGTATATGATATTAGAGCTTCCCTTATACCCAGAGCCTCCTCCTTCGAGCAAGCGGGCTGCCTGCACATAGACATTGCAGCCTTTATAGTCTCATTAGGGTCTAAAGGCTCTACAGGTGCATCGCTCGATAACGCTACCTTAACCCCTCTATCCACCATGCTCTTAAATCTATAGACTGCCTTAATCCTAGGACCTAGCCTTCTATCAACCCACCAATCACTAACTCTAAACCTAGGCTGGACTACAACGTATGTTGAGAGCTCCTTCAAAGCTTCAATCTGCTCATCCCACGCTAGGCTAGCGTGCTCAACCCTAAACCCTCTAACACCTGTAGCCTTGGCGGCCTCTAAGACCTCGTCGAGAGCCCCATCCCCTATAGCGTGGACAGCGAGCCTCAAACCCCTCCTACTCGTCTCAACCATAGCTTCTCCGATAACCCTTCTATCCGCTAATAATATCCCCCTAGTACCCGGCTCATCACTATACGGTTCCCTTAGATATGCTGTCCTAGCACCGAGACTGCCATCTGAGTATAGCTTGAACCCGGCAATCTCAACCCACCCTCTAACACCGCCCTTCACATAATCCCTCCTAGCGTAGTCAGGATAGCATGAGATCTTAGCTGGTAGAGCTTTAGCTTCAAAGGCTAAATTCTCTAAGGCCCTGAGCTCGCCCTCATTACATGACATGGATGAAGCCCCGGCAATGCCGTTTTCTGAGAGCTCCTTCAAGGCTTTCAACACAAGCTTTTTAATATCCACGTTCTCCAACAGTTTGCTAAGCACGTAGGCTACAGCATCCTCAAATACAACACCTGTGGGTACGCCGGCCTCCATAAGTGTGTAGTCTGGGTAGAGCTCCCAGGGTCTAGAGAGCTCCAAAGCTTTACTGTTAAGTACTGCTGCGTGACCGCAGATTCTCACTAACACCACCGGTACATCTTTCACTACATCATCTAAATCCCATCTAGTAGGCCATCTAGACTCTTCAAAAAGCTCTTGATCCCAACCTCTACCGTAGAGGAGAGGTGCTCTGGAACCCTTCAATCTCTCCTTGAGCTCTCTTATACTCCTCACACCTCTCAGATCGATACTCTCAGAGCTTAACCCCAAGCCTCTAATGTGGAGGTGCGCGTCCACTATGGAGGGTAGTATGTAGCCTTCAAACCTATACTCAACACCATAAGAGCCCGCAAACCTGGACCTAGGCCCGATTCCCGCTATAAGCCCCTCCTCTACGAGAACAGAGTCTCCCACCACATCACCTAGCTCGTTAACAACAGCCAGCCCTGTTATGAGAGTTGATTTCATATGAGGCTCACCTACTCCGTTCTAACCCTGATTACTCTCTGTGGTAGCGCTAGTTGTATGCCCTCCTTTGCTAGCTCATCTCTTATACTTGCTAGTAGCTCTGTCCAGACCTGGAAGAATCTTTGTTGTGGAACCCAGGCCCAGATGTTTAGAGTTACGGCCTCTACTGTTGCCTGAGCTACGAATATCATGGGCTGGGGTTCTGCTAGGACTAATGGATGGCTATCTAGAACTCTTTTCACAACCTCCACAGTCTTCTTTAGATCTACATCGTGTTGTAGTGGTATCTGGTACTCTAGCCTTCTAGCCTTTGTAGCCGATAGGTTTACTATTGTGCTCTTGAATACATCCTCGTTCGGTATCCTTATAAGCCTTCCATCGAAAGCTCTGAGTCTAGTACTGAAAACACTTATATCCTCTACTACGCCCATGTTAGCCCCTATGGACACAGCCTCCCCCACCTTGAAGGGTCTATCTATGTAGAGTAGTGTGCCTGATAGGAGGCTTGATACCGTTGTCTGAGCTGCGAAGCCCACAGCTATAGCTAGTAAGCCTCCCGCCACCAGGATACTACCTATATCAAGCCCCACTCGATTTAAGGCTAGGACGAAGCCTATGAAGAGTATGGATATGAATATGAGCCGCGATACGGGATTAACGATTTCTACCGAGAGCCTAGCTAAAGCCCGGGATCTGAAGTACCTACTAGCTAGGATAGCTATGAGTAGTGATCCAAGTAGTATGGCTGCTGCCTCTAAAACATACCTATACCCCCCAATGTACCCCAGAAGCTCCTCCAAAACCACCTTTAATACCCCCATATCATCTTAAACTCTCTCCTCCCAAAAACGTAGTCTATGGAGCGTGTATCACCTTTAACTACATCAGGCGACTCCTCGAAATCCGCTGAAACAGGCTCGGGATCAGAGTATATCGATGCTACGCTCCTAGACTCTAAGACCATGCTTATACTGTTCAATACTGTAATCCAAGTCCCAGGCTTGTAGAACACTTTAACACCGCCTAGCGGTATTACAATGTTACTGACGCTTGCCACACCTCCCATCTCGTTAACCACCCTAACGCTAACCCTAGCTAGGCCAGGGCCCTGGGGCTTCTCTAAGTCAACCCTGTAGAACCTGCATAGGACACCTTGAGTTGGAGGCCCGTAGAGGGCTAGCTTGTAGGGTATGCTACTCTCCGGGAAGGAGTCTACGATGTTGTAGGATCCGCCTCCACCATATGCTACAACACCGTAGTCTATGGGTGCGGTTACCTCCACGACTATCCTATCATTAGAATCCACAACCACTGGCGTGCTGAGCTTTAGGTAAATACATTCAACTATACCGGAAGCGGGGCCGCTCACAGGTTCTAAGGGTACGAGGCTTAGAGTTAGAGATTCTGAGAGCTTCGCAGATAGAATTAAACTATCTTTATCGTTAAACCTGGAGTATGTAAGCCCCTCAGGTGACCTGGTAACCCTCAGTCTATTCCCTGATACCATGTAGTCACCATCGCTTAGAGGGCCGAAAACCACCCCTAGACCCCATGTGAGTTTAATACTTGGAAACTTAAGCTTTAAATTAGAACGATAACGTGTGGTGTGCGAGGAGTTGATTGAGATAGGGGTGATTAAGAAATCGAGAGATGGTTTAGGGTGCTTTAATTGTGCTAACTGGCTTCCACACGCCCACTACCCTTTCGCTGGCTACTGTACAGTATGGGATGAGGTTACATTTGAGGATTACTATTGCTCTAGACATGCCAGGATGAACGTTGATGCTGATAGGTTTTACTGGTGTGCAACATGCAAGGTTAGGCTTACGAGAGAGGATGCTTTAACCCACTGGACTCTAGGCCATAGGGTTGTTAGGGGTGCATATGTGGATCCCGATGTTAGAGATGAGATATACGAGGGGTGAGGGCTTGTGGTTGACCTGAGTTTCATAATAGGCGGGCCTCAGGGTGGTGGTGTTGAGTCTGCAGGCCAGATAGCTCTTAAGGCTTTCGTAGTTAAGGGGTATAACGTGCTGGGGACCAGGGAGTATCACAGTAATATCATGGGAGCTCATAGCTACTACCACGTGAGGGTTAGAGATGGGCCTGCGAGAGCTCTAAAGACCCCTGTTGACCTCGTGGTAGCTATAGATGCTGAGAGCGTCTTAACACACATTAGCGATGTGAGGAAGGGCGGTTACCTAGTGTACGACTTAGATAGTGTTGATGTTGACGCAACCAAGATCGCCTCGATGGAGCCCTCTCTTAGATCTAGGCTTAGAAGGTTCTTTGCAGACATGAATATGAAGCCTACGGTGGGCTCAGCTGTTAAGGTGCTTGAGGAGAGGGGGGTGAGGACTGTAGGTTTACCTCTTAAGGACATGCTTAAAAAGGTCTCAGACACCCTGGGGACTCCTATAGCCTCTATAGCTAAGACTGTTAACGTGATAGGTTTAACTGCAGGGCTCTACACCCAAGGTGTTAGCTTACAGCACATAGTAAAGGCTGTGGAAGCTCAGTTCGGTAGGAGACCTAAAATACTAGCACCAAACATAACCGCAGCTAGGGTAGCCTTCGAGTTCATGGAGCAGAATATCGGTAACATTCCAGAGCTCCCAGACGGCCCGCATAAGGGTAGGGTTAGGATGATAGCTAGCGGGAACGAGGTAGTGGCTATGGCTAAGGTAGTTGGGGGGCTCACCTTTGAAACCTTCTACCCGATAACACCAGCCTCAGATGAAGCCTTCTACATTGAGGAGAATAAGTACGTGGAGCTCGGAGAGCTCTCCGAGAAGCTGGAGCTCGATAAAATACCCATAGCAGTCCTACAAACAGAGGATGAAATAGCAGCTATCAACATGGCTATAGGGGCGGCAGCCGCAGGTGCTAGGGCTGCAACGTCAACTAGCGGGCCGGGTTTTAGCCTTATGAACGAGGCTATAAGCATGGCAGTTGAAATGGAGATCCCCGTTGTCATAACTTTTTGGATGAGAGCTGGGCCTAGCACGGGAATAGCTACTAGGACCGGCCAGCAGGATCTCCTACACGCTATATTCTCAGGTCACGGTGATACGCCTAAAATCGTAATAGCTTCGGGAGATCATGTTGAGGCATTCTACGATGCCATAAAAGCTTTCAACTGGGCTGAGGAATTCCAGACACCTGTGGTGCACTTACTGGATAAATACATAGCTTCAACCATAACTGTGCTCGATGAGTGGGATCTAGACCCACATAAGGTTAGCATCAGTAGAGGTTTAAGAATTGAAAACCCACCTGAGGATTATAGAAGGTATGAGGTAACCGATAATGGTATAAGCCCCTTCGCCCCCCTAGGCTCGGCACCCATGCTGTTCTCAAGCTTAGAACATGACGAGCACGGTTTTGCAAGCGAGGATCCGGTGGATAGAGAGGCTATGGTCGAGAAGAGGTTGAGGAAGTTTGAGACCATAGCGAGGAGTATACCTGAAGAAGAGAAGATAGCCTTACACGGAGATCCTAGCGCTAGGGTAACCATAGTATCCTTCGGCTCAACAAAACAAGCCATACTAAGCGCTATGGAAGAGCTTGAAAGAGAGGGTGTGAGGGTTAAGTTCCTACAGCTAAGAATCCTAAGCCCATTCCCCTCAAAAGCTGTTATGGATGCCGTGGGCGATCCAGAGCTCCTTATCAGTGTTGAGGCTAACGCTATAGGACAGCTTGCACTCCTACTTAGAGCCTACACTGGGATTGAGGTTAAGCATTTCATACAGAAGCTTAACGCTAGACCACTCTACGATGTAGAGGTAGTCTATGGTGTTAAGAGGATCCTAGGTGAGGGTGCTCGGAGGGTGGTGGTTAGCGGTGGTGCGTAGGTGGGCTGATTACAAGACTGAGGCTTGGGTCCAGTGGTGTCCTGGTTGTGGTGATTTCGGTATACTAGCAGCTATACATAGGGCTTTAGCGGAGCTCGACATAGACCCTAGGAGGCTTGTAGTCGTAGGTGGTATAGGGTGTTCTTCTAGATCCGTATACTATGTTAGAGGTAGTAATGTTCATGTGATTCACGGTAGGTCTATACCTGTAGCTTCGGGTGTTAAGCTTGCTAATCCTGAGCTTGAGGTTGTGGTTGTTGGTGGTGATGGTGATATACTTGGTATTGGTGGTGGTCATTTTGTTGCTCTTGGTAGGAGGAATATTGATTTAACGATTTTGCTTTTTGATAATTCTGTTTATGGTTTGACTAAGGGGCAGGCTGGGCCTACTCTACCTGTTGGTGTTAGAACTAAGTCTCTACCATATCCTAATGTGCAGGATAGGGTTAACCCCTTAATCCTAGCTTATGCTTCAGGCTATACGTTCATAGCTAGGGGTTATGCTTACCACGTGAACCAGCTTAAGGATTTGATTAAAGCTGGTATAGAGCATAGGGGTTCAGCTTTCATAGACATACTACAACCATGCCCAACATACAATGATATGATGACTAGGGAGTGGTATGAGGAGAGGATATACTATTTAAATGAAGAAGACCCACTATGGGATCCAAGGATTAGAGGGTTGGAGGATAGAGCTAAGATACCTAGAATTGTAGAGAAGATGCTGGAGTTCGGGGATAGGATACCACTAGGAATACTCTACCAAGATCTAACGAAGACCACACTAGAGGATAGATTTGAACAACAAATGCCAGGTTATAGGAAAGCCCCACCAGCACTAAGACCCATAAGCGTTAATGGTAGGGCTCCAGTACACCCATTTAAGGTGTTCAAGGATAAGCTTATAGAAACATAGAGCTAGCACACATTAAACCCCTCTAAATCACAACTAAACCGGTGCTAGGTGTGGAAGAGGAGAGAGCTCGGAGGGTTAAGATACCCCCTAGGGACGACCTTGAAAGAGTAGCCTCTATAGCCGCTGAGAAGACTGCACTAATGATGTCAAAGGGGTTGCTGGAGGAGATAAGGAAGATCAGGGAATCTATTGAGAGGATAGAGGCTGAAGTGAAGGCCTTAAAAGCAATGCTACAGGAGAGGGGTAGGAGTAGGTATAGCTTGGGAGAGAGGGTAGTTGAGGAGCTCAAAACAAAAGGCTACATATTAGTGGGAGAGGCGTACAAGAGGTACAAGACCTCGCCCGAGACCTTGATAGAAGAAGGTGTAAGAGCTGGAGCCGTAATAATAACAGCGGGGGGCAACGCGATACTAATAGATAGAAGCTCCTTAGACGAATTCAAAACAAAGATAAAGAGCATAAAGTCAAGCGATCCAACAGAGGCCATGGAGGCCAGCGGTAAGTACGCCAAGCTCTTCGAAATACTAAACAAAGCAGGCATCATATACTACGATAGTAAAACAAAAGGGTGGATAATGATAAGTTAGACTAACATAGGTTAATACAACTATAATTAAGCCACCAGTTTGGAAAAGGAGACCTCGATAGCCCCACCGGGGCCGAGGCCTCCGGCTCTGAACTATGATGCCTCAAGCGTGGGGATGCTGAGAGGTAATGTGTGCGTGTCCAAGCGGAGATCCGAAAACCACCGGGGGAGGCTAGCCTAAGGCTAGGTCTCCGGGGATGCGGGGAGGGAGTTATGTTTAAACCCCTACTTTAATATTTTAACGGTAACACCATGGCTGGATGTACGTCGTTATTGCTAGGAGAAGAACTTATTCCGTTGGACGAGAGCAGAGATAGATGGTGTAGGAGCCCCGACTTACCCCAGCTGTCTTATCTTAGCCAGAGAATCTTGGAATCCTTATGGCTTATTAGGTTTGTTAAGGAGATTCTCATGGGGAGATCTCTGTGGTTATGGATGTTGTAATCCCTAGGAGGCTTGTTGAGGAGTTGAAGGGAAGGGGGTTTGATGTGGAGTCTCTGGTTATAGATGTTCTGGTGAAGAGTCTTGGTCTAGATCCGAGGGTTGCTGTAGAATCTCATCTAGAGCTCTCTCTAAGGTATCTCGATGAGGGTAAGGCTCTTGTAGATAAAGATCCTGTTCAAGCTTCAGAGAAGCTTTATAAGGCTGTGGAGGAAGCTGTTAAGGCTCTTGCAGTGTATTACAGTTTAGATGATATCCTTAGAAGGGTTAGTGAGAGAGGTAGATGGACTGCTGGAGAGCTTGAGAAAACAGTCTTAAGGGTCTCCGAGAGGCTGGGAGAGTGGTTTCTACACTCATGGGATAACGCTTGGACTCTACACGTCTGGGGCTTCCACGAGGCTAAGTTTGACTCGGAAGATGTGCTAAGACGACTACCTTCAATAGAAAGGCTTGTCCTAGAATCACTGAGAATTGTAAGAGAGGGCCAATAGGAGCCATTTCTCGGCAGAGGGTCAACCATGGAATACCATGGCCGACCGCCTGCCTCCCAACGGCACTGCGTGGAACCCCCTCACCGCAGTAGCTCTCCACACTGTCACCGGGGGTTCACCGCCCTATGGATCTCGGAATCCCACGCCCACAGAGTCTAGAACCGGCTGTAGATCAAACCTAGTAAGCTTCATAGATACCAGCACTTCCTACCGGCATATAAAAACATGTAGATGGTATAGATGATCGTGAAAACAGAAACAGCCTCCGAGCCCCTCAAAAGCTTTAAGCTTGAGCACTTCATAGCTGGGAGCCCTCTACCCACGCAATGACCTCAGCTGGTGTGTTAACGGGTTTAGCCTACGCGCTCCCTTCAGGTACCAACGATTACCTCATCACAGCGTGTGTGTCAGGGCTTAATATCTATGTTTCTAATAGATCAATGCCGGGATCGCGGTAAGAGGGTTTAATCTCGTTACTCACAAGGTGCTACATCTGACTAGGCGTTCCAGGCGTGAGTTTAGTTTTGTGGGAGGAGGTTAGCTGGAGTTGGTGGCTAGCTTAGAGGTGTAGGTGTGATCGTAACTCTATATCTTGCTAGAGCTACTCTAATGTTGTTCTGCTTTTGTTGCTTTTAGGGTTTAACCTTTTGGGATTTAATGGTTTATGGGAAGAGTATGTGTGCCATTATTACTAGGAGGGAGAAGGCTAGGGCTATGGCTAGTACTGTTGCTGGGCTTAGCTTTATCCTTCCTTCGAGCTCCTCGTAGAATGATATGAGGCCTGCCGCGCTCATAGGCCCTGCCTGCCTTCTCCTTCTGGTAGCCAAATTCCAGGCCCCCTTTCCTAAGCTTATCCCCTGAGGTTTAAATATGTGAGTGGCTCTTGCACCCAGCTCTTTCTAGGTCTGCTACGTACTTCCTCCTCATAGCCTCCTCTACGTCTACGCCTAGTAGGTTTGCTATGCTTAGCGTCCAGGCTATGACATCTGCTATCTCCTCCTCAACCTTCCTTCTATCCTCTTCTAACACTGCCTCAGCCAGCTCCCCCACCTCCTCCACTAGCCATGTGAATGTAGCGTGTAAACCCCTCCTTCTATCCCTTTCATAGTATGCTATCCTCATAGCCTCCTGTACGCACTTTAAATCCATGTCGACCACCAGGCTACACTAGCATCTCTCTAGGGAGGATTAGTTGTGGGGGCTTGTTACACCTTCATGGTATCTCATCGGAGGATACGCACTCCTGCTCATAACAATATTCTACTGAAGGCTCTGGAGGCAACCTCTCCCCAGTCTCAGGATCTGTTGTGTTAGCCCATATAAGCTCTTCTAATGGAACCCTCTCTAGTTTAAGCCCTCCCCCACTCCTCTTTAGGAGGAAGCCTCTAACCTGCTTAACGGGGAGCCCTGTCCTCCTATCATATCTCCTCGTAAAACTTCTTAACACCAAGCTAGCGTGACCCCAACTCTCGATACACCAGTAGATCCTTGATATTAGTAGGAGGTAGTGTGTCTTCTCATAGCCATAGTATAGCTTCCTCCCCCTCCTCCTAATATCCCAGGAATGTGCGTAGAAGCTATCGAGGTCACCGCACCCAATAGTTAGTATAGCATCCCTATCCACATAACCCCCTAGAGACTCTTGAAGCACCATCTCAAGGCTTGCAACCATACTCAATGTTATAGAGGTAACCCTAAACGACTCCCCAGGACCGGGGGCCACGAAGGCCAAACCATCAGAACCTCTATCAACAAGGATGAAAGGCTCCTCCGGGTCGCTGGAGACGAACACCTTATCGCTACTTCTAACAAGTTCCCTCAATATATCATCAATATCTCTTTCCAAACCCTCCTACCTCGAACAGAGGGGAGGCTATGCGTAGTTAAAAGCTTATATGGAGAATAACACCTTCAAAGAACCACCCTCCCTGGAATTCAGCCTAAAGCTATGATACGGTGGTCGTGAAGGCTGAATCAGCTTCCAAGCCCCTCTTCTCTCTTAGCCTCCTTCCTATAGGCTCTCATGAACTCTCTTAGGGCTCCTCTCCATGCGTAGCCCGTTCTAATCTTTCCATTGGAGTCTTTGAATAGTATATTCATTTTCATAGCCTCTTCTATGACTTGAGATGGGTCTAGTTCGAGGTATGCCGATACTACTATCACCATCTTCATCGCACTACTTGATATCCTCTCATCCCTCACCTTACCATATGCTTCCACAAGCTTTCTAACAGCCTCCTCCACTACTTTCTTAGGAGCTGTTGTCTCTATGGATTTCTTTGCTCTCCTCCTAGCGGGGAACCCTTTTAACTTTATGAGCTCCTCTAACGCATCTATTGGAGCCCCCGTACCGGCAATGTTCTCCATCTTGTGGAATGTGATAACCCTAACCTTCTTCCCCACCTTAACCTTGTACTCTTCGAAGAACCTTCTTAGGGCCTCTGTGCTCTCGCGGATCTGCGATAGGGTTCCCGAGAGCTCCACCCTTATCGTATCTCCTCTCACGCTTATGGATGCTATAGGCGTTCTAATATGTTTTGAGAGCCTGTCTAGAAACGCCTGTAGATCCCCTCTCGCCTGAGGAGGCACCTTGTACACTCTAGTAACACTTCTATACAATTCTACCACCTTTTAACGGCTAGAAGCCTTCTTATGTTAACCTGGAGTAGTTTTGAGGATGCTAGTATGGAGACCTTCCTAGCCTCAACGCTACCACACCTTGGACACCTCATACTCCTCTGACCTGCAGGCTCTAGTGGTGTAAGGCAGTTAGAGCATAAGGCGTATATAACACCGTACTGTGGGGGTTTCGTAGTCAGCTGGTACGGGCTTATAGCGTTTAGAACCCTAGCTAACACCATATCACCGACCCTGTAGTACTCCTGAATATCCCTTATAAACTCGCCGGACACCTGGCCTATAGGTATCCCCCCGGTGAACACCCCGGAGAACTCCCCCAACCACGCCACCTTAGGGCTCAGGGATACGAGCCCGTATAACTCTACCAATACAATATCGTGTCTAACGCCCACCACGAAGCCAACTACATTAGATCCAGGTCTAGGAGCTAGGGGTTGCTTCAACCTCTTAATAACCACGGTCTTAGATTCAAGGTCTAGGGCGGCCTCACCTAAAACCCCGGCTCTCACAAACCCCTCCTCGTCAACGTAAACTCCGTCACCTGGGTAGAGCTCCTCCTCAACACCTAGAACATCCCCTGGTTCAACCCTCCTAACCACCCTTCCTTTCATAGCATAGGACATCTACATCAACCCTCCTAACTCTACTCCTATGATGCTCCATCGATGCTGGTATGGGGAACTTAAGCGTCCATAGCAGTTTAACATCGTATCCTCTACTCAAAGCTAAACCCCTATGGTATTCCAGGTTCCCAGACTTTAAAATAGCGTATATTCTAGTAGGTTTAAGGCTTAAAGCGTAGAGGATGAACTCTGTGTCAACCCCCCTTCTCCACACCCCGAAAGGCGGGTTTGTTACAACTATGCAATCCCCACAGTAGCTAATAGGCCCTGTATCCCTCGATATACGTGATACAATAAACTCTATGAGACTCTCTAAGCCAAGCCTCCTAGCAGCCTCCATACATAGAGGTTGCAACCTCCTATCAATATCAACTGCAACCGCCTTAGGAGCTCCTAGTAGTAACGCTGCTAAGCTAAGCCTACATGTTCCAGCCCCTAAATCGACTACGATACTCTCATCTAGTAGTCCTGAGAGCTTAGCATGCTGGGCTACCCTAAGAGCTATATGAGCTGGGGTTGTGTATTGCTCTAGCTCTCTTAAAGGCTTCGGTATCCCCGGTGCAACTTCTTCAAGTATCTTAGAGAACTTGGAGATCTTCACGGCTACCACGGGAACCTGTAGGGCTCCAACTCCCCCCTAAGGGCCATTATCGTCTCCCCAGGGGTTAGAACTGGTTTATGGTAATCCCAGTAGTCGTCTGTAGGGAGTCTAGGGCAGCTTGTAACTGAGAATGCTTGAACCCACCTATTATCCAATGCCATGAGACTCTGGAGGGTCAGGTTCTCCGAGGCTACTAAAACATACCTTCTACCCCGGGCCTCCATCTCCCTAGCTATCCTCTCCACAAGCCAAGGCCTGTACTGGCCTGTCTTCAACCCAACTATGACAGCCCACCTCTCAGCCTTGAAAGCCTCCATGACCTTGTAGAGTCTAACCTTGTAAACCCTCTCACCCTCAGGGGTCATATCAACAGCCCTCCCCTCATACGGGTCTATCTTAACCACAGGCTTGAACGTAGCTAGGTATAAGCCTAGCGGGTGGAAAACCCCTCCTCCAACATAGGCGAAGCCGTCGACCCGTAGGAGCCTGGCTAGACGGTAATCACATCCTATTATCTGGCCGTCGTCGAAATAAGGTTTAAAACCCCTTGGGATGAGGGGTTTCAAACCCTCACTTTCAAGAGCTCCAGCTACCTCACCTAGGATGTGAGTGTGCTGAGCCGTAGCCACCAAACCCACCGTCCTAACATTGTAACCTTTCAGAATTCCCGCAGCCTCCCTTATAACATCGCTACTCACAGTCAACTTGCTAAGAGCCTTAACATAGACAACCCTAACTCCCAGCCCCTCCCAGGGTTCCACGAAAGGGCCTGCCAGCTCTCCTGGGTAAGGACTATGGCCTATATGAACTATGAGAGAGGGCTTTAGGGTAGCCCATAGCTGTCCGTACTGTATATCGCATGAGCCGTAAACGCTATCAGCGTGCACGTACACCTCCACATCCTCTGGTATCATGGATTTAAGGCATTCGGCTATGTCAATGGAGTACTGCTTCAACCCATCGGGGAGCTGGATTACAACCTTTGAGGCCCCACTCTCCACTATAGCCTTCCTAGCCTCCTCTAAATCCACATGATAGGGTATCTCACTACAAACACTCAAACCGTCCAACCCCACTATTCGGTTGTAAAGCTCAACCTAAATCTGCGAATTAAAACAATTAAGTCTTTTAAACCCTACCCTATCAGATAAGCCGTGGAGGGTAAGCTAGTGACGGGGAGTGTAAGCTTAGAGGATCTAGGCGGTGGGAAGTACATGTTGGTCTTAAAGGGGGAGGATCACACTATAGGTAACCTTCTATCCAAGACACTCCTATCAATGGAGGAGGTGGCGTTCGCCTACTACGAGCAGCCCCACCCTCTTGAGGATAGGATAGTTGTGTATCTACAGTTGAAGGATGCTGGTGGAGACCCGGTAATCGTATTACTGAGGGCCTTGGATAGGATACTTGAGGTTAACGAAGAGTTTAGGGAGCTCTACTTGAAGGCCTTAGAGGATAAGGGTTTAAGGATTGAAGATTGAAGCTAGGATACTAGTGTCTAGGTGCTCTCAAGACCTATGCACATCAGCCATAGTGAGGGGTAGGGGCTTCGACGCCCTATTGATAGCTAGAGGTTGCCCGGAGCTCTGTGAAAGGCTTGAGCTGGAAGGTTACATGCAGGAGCTAAGATACTCCACGGGGGATTGCGATTGCAACCTCCCCAACCCCCCAAGAGCTCCTAAGACGATCCAGGAGGTGGTATTGTTTCTTGAAAGGCTCCTAAAAGCCGCTAAGCATCTTAAGCTTATTAAGCTTAGCTGTATTAGCTGTAGAGGATTAGAGGAGGTTAATTGAAATGGCTGTTAGATTCTGCCCTAGATGTGGCACACTACTAAGGCCCAGAAGAGTTGGAGGAGAGCTTCAACTATACTGCGTTAAATGCGGCTACCATGAGATAGCTAAAAGCATTGAACCTTACTCCGTGAAAGCCGAGGTCAGGAGAAACCCTAAGGATAAAATCCTAGTATTAGAATCCAGCCAGCAACCCGCAACAGCCCAGATAGTCAAAGGCATATCATGCCCTAAATGCGGAAACGAGGAAGCATACTTCTGGATGATCCAGACAAGAGCAGCAGACGAGCCCCCAACAAGGTTCTACAGGTGCACAAAGTGCGGGCACACCTGGAGAGAATACGCCTAACATGCTAAGAGCTCCTAGAAAACCTAGAGAGGAGCTCAAGAGACTAATAGAAGATCTGGGAGAGGCAATTGGTAAAACACAGCACACGATAACATCGAGGCAGCTCGTAGAAGGCCCCCTAAAACTATCACAAGGACTACAAAACATGGTAAAACATCCAAGAACGGAATGCAGGGATAAGCAGGAGGAAGCCAGCAAGCCACACTAAGTACTAGCTCTGAAGGCCCCAGAGCTTACACCAGAAAGCCTAGCTAACGGAAATACATTTATATACCGTTAGCGGGGAAACGCTTGAGAGCTAGTCGAGGTTACCTAATACGAAGACGGAGAGCCCCTAAGAGGCTACTTTGTATCATGAAGCTCTATGGGCTACCGTACTTTGAAAGACGTGATCGAATTGTAACTATGAGAGCTTTTCAACGCAATTGCTATACAACTAGAACCCCTCTTAGGAAGTTAAACTTGTCGTGTCGATTACGTCCGAGTCCTAAACTCCATCTCATACACAAGCTTCCTCTCACAGAAGAGCTAGGGCCAAATAATCGTATATACTCCTGTTTTTAAACCCTTGTCTTCTCTCTCTAGGTGAAGCGTGGTGTTATTGGGAGCTCTCAGGCTGTTCTCCAGCATCGCTGTGGCTGCTATCATGTTATTCGCTATTGTAGCCCCCCTAGCCTCTGTTATCTACGCTAGAGGTGTTGATGGTAGGGTTTACGTTGTAGTCCCCAGATCTTTTGATGAGTGGTTTGAGAGGCAAGGCTACAGTCTAGGCTCACTCGTAATAGCTATGGGCTCTCCCTCAGACTATGAAGGTTACGGTTTCTGGCTTAGAAAAGTTGATGGTGAACGGTTACCACTTGATTTCAGGAGGGTAGCCGAGTCTTGGGCTAAACATTATAGTGAGAAGGGGAAAGGAGAGGGGTCTCTAGGGCTACCGACACTAAGTATAACAATTACGTTGAATAGAGGTGTTGAGGAGTGTGTAGCTCACTACACGTACAGTACTGTAGAGTATTTCATGGAGATAGGGTTTGACGTGGCTCAAGCCACAATTAAGGCTATAGAGGATCCACTAGCACATCTAAGAAAGCCGTTAACAGTAACCCTAAGACCCGCCATGCCTAATGGCGAGTTTAAAGTGGTATGCACTGATACGACCCCCCACCTAGAGGAGTTAAAGAGGATCACGGACTCCCTTCTAACTACCAAGAGCTCCACTAGGGACATCGCATCCATCGGGGAGACACAATCATGCCCTTCTTGGTTCACCGAGGTTTGGTGGATCACCCTCTACGACAACAGGAATAACCCTCCTCAAGGTTGGATGACCAACATATATAGTGTCTACGGTCAACCAATACCGGATAACTGGAAGATGTATGTTTGGGAATTCTATGCTACAAGGTACAGTCAAGCCTACTACTATAGGGCGGATACATACTCGCTGGAGCGAGCTAAGGAGATTACATTAGATTGGCTAAAGCTACCATCCGAAGGTCTTTACACCATGGATAGATGGATAATACGGATGTTCGACCTAATGTATGATAGGAAGGATGTTCAATGGAAGGATTACTGGGAGAATTATGGCGAGTTCCCAAGCTGGCAGGGCTACCCTGCATATATAGGCTTTGAGGTATACAATCCGAATCTCAAGCAAATCCAAGCTCTTGCATCCATAGGTGGGATAGCCGGTAGACAAGAGAGGCTTGGATTCGCAGTTCTTGGACTAATAATTTATAGCGATAGTAGGGTAATTCGCACTGCATTCACAGAACCTATAGGTAGCAACCCCAACTACAGTTATCACAAGGGCTATGTAATAGTGTCCACCTCATATGCGTACATGTACGATGGCTTGCTCGTACACCTTGACGTTAACAGGGTTATAGTGGGAAGTTGTGGTGAGTACTGGAGGGTCGTACCGTATACGGCTATAATGCCCATATACTATGTTGCCGTCGATTGGCATGATAGACAACGCGTGTACAGTACTGATCCAAACTTCTACCCCGACTTCTACCGAGATCTACTTTACCAAGCCTCTAGGGATACCATATGCTCAAGGTATATAAGTCGGGAGGAAGCGGATAAGGTGCTCTGTAGTGATAGAAGTAGCGAGCATATCGCGGGAGGCAACGTTCTAGCATCTTTAGCCGCTAATGTGCTATCCAAGGCGGTAGAGACTGTAATGCTAAACTTAATCTGCGGAAGCAACCCAGCATGTAGCTTCTTCGTGATCATGATAACGTTAGGTGTAAACTTCATCTACGAAGACATAGAGTGGACAGCTATAGCTTTCAGTTTCTACCTTGAGACAAAATCATTTATACAGGATTCATTTATCCGTGTGGATAAGATGACTCTATGGGCTACCAATGCTTACAACTCTATAGGTTGGAGGCCTCTCATGATAGAGTATAAGGTGTACATCGACTATAACCCCCCTCCTCCGAGGCCTAGGTGAGCTTTTAAGAACCTCTGGCACACCCCTTTCTTCTAATCACAACATTCTATTGATCACTCTCATGCTGCCATATCCTCTGTCACTTAACCTGTTTTTCCATTGAATAGCGTGCATTCTCTTAGTTGAACTTTTCCCTTTAATGTTTTTGGCTGAGGGAGAGCTCCTTTAGACTTGCTAATAAACGTTTTACCTTTACATAGTGTTTTGGGGGTTTGCTGTGAGTTTAGCTCTTATGTCTCTGGTTTTATTGGTGTCAGCGTTTCTAGGCTATGTTACTGATAGGTTTAGGCTGTCTCCTCTCCTTGGTTTCTTTATTGGTGGTTTTCTGGTTAAGCTTCTCTTCTCCGAGTTTGGTTTAGGGGATTTGTTTGGTGTTGGTGAGGGTTTCTTTAGGGATGTTGGTGTTCTCCTTTTGACTTTGAGTGGTGTTCTTATAGCTTTTGAGATGGGTAGGGATGTTGGTGTTGTTGGTTTTAACCCTAAGCTTGCCTATGTTGTGGTTGTCGAGGCCTCTATTATACTCGTGTTCTCACTGCTTATCGCTAGGGCTCTAGGCTTCCCCCTTTTGGAGAGCCTCGTAGTAGCTATTGTGTTTCTCTCGTCTAGCACTATAACTATATACAGGTTAACCATGGGTTTAAAGCCTGAGGAGGTTAGGAGGATTGCTTTAACCATAACAACTCTAGAGGATTTAGCCCTACTAACAGCTTTAAGCCTGGTAGCGGGAGGGCATGAGAACCCCTTGGTCACCTTATCGCTTTCAGTGCTCTTCGCCCTAGCTGCCAGCTTCATATTCAGAACTGCTATGTCCCTGCTAGCTGGGAGCGCGGAGTTCCAGGTTATAATAGCTTTAACCCTTACGCTAGGCTATGCTAGTCTAACGCAGCTCTTCGCATCACCCTACCTAGGCGCCTTTGTAGCAGGCTACTTCCTCGGGAGGTTCGTAGGCTACAGGATCTCCTTCGAGCCCTACGCTGGCCTCATAGCCCTACTCTACATGGTGTCCGTGAGCTTCGTAACCCCGGTAGCTGGAGGGTTTAGGGTTGAAGTACTCCTCACCCTAGCAATCCTGGTTGTCACAGCCTTAGCTGTAAGGATGTTATCTGTATTCCTAGCAACCCTACTTATACTAAGGAATAGCTTCTACGCTTTAACACTATCTGGGATAGCGATATCTATAAGCGAGCTAGCCCCCCTGGCTGTTCTAACAGCTTACACAGGCGGCCTCATTGGCAGTGATATAGCTCTAGCTCTAACCCTACTCCCCCTAGCCACAATAGCCTTGTCTAACGTGACATACAGGGTTTTCACGAGCTGGGCTGGTATAGCTAGCAAGTATGTTGTGTTAGAGCTCCCAATCCTAGTTCCTGAGAGTGTTTACGAGATCGGTGTTAGGGTGATGGTGACCTCTGCTAAGATAAGCGGTGTCCTACTCCTAGCTGTGCTAGCCACCTTCGGTTTAAACATGGTAGGATTAGCCCCCCTCGGCATGGGAGCTCTAGCTCTAGCTGTTCTCGTAACCCTAAGGTTTTACAGGGAGCTCTGGCTCGAAACCTCCATCATAGGCGAGCTACCGGGCTTCATAGCCAGGATGCTGTCAGTTCTAGTAGCTGGTGCTACCTCAGCATATGTAATCCACGAGACGCTTAGAACATTGAAGGGATTTGAGGGGCTAGCCTGGATAGCTGTTATATCCCTCTACGTGCTCATAGCGTTCATAGTAGTAGAAGTGGTTAGGACTGCTAGGAGATACGCTGAGAAGCTCGCAGCTAAGATGAGACCCCCTCTTTAGCCCTGTGAGGGGGAAACCCCAGCTTGGCATCTTATAAGCCTAGATCCCCTAGTATTACCATGGTGGCCTTTAAATGCTAAGATTCCACTTCAGAGATGCAAGGGTGTGGAGGTACATAGTGGCTAGTGTTGAGAAGATACTCGATGAAGGTGTTTTCGTGGCGACACCTGAGGGTTTATCTTTGAGGGCTCTTGATACAAGCCATATAGTCATGGTAGACCTCCTCTACCCTGCCAGCGCCTTCACCGAGTATACCATTGAGAGGGATGTTGTGGAGGTGGGGGTGTCATTCAGCGTTCTAAGTAGGATTCTAAGAAGAGCTGGTAAGGATGATGAGCTCGTGTTAGAGCTAGAAGGTAATAGTATCCTAGTGGAGTTTAGGAGGAGGGGTGTTAGGAGGTTCAGAATACCATTAATACATCTAACATACGAGAAGCTACCAGAGCCTAGGATAGCCTTCACCGTTAAAGCTAAAATGCTGGGGAGCATCTTCAGAGATGTTGTGGGAGCTCTTAAACCGATAGCCGATAGCGTTACCCTACGAGCTTTCGAGGATGGTAGGATAGTCTTCCTAGGTAGAGGCGATGTAGCTAGCGGGGAGGTGGAGCTCTCCCTCGATAAACAGACTCTCCTTGAGGTTAGCGTGGAGAGCCCTGATGAGGCCTCCTACACTATGGAGTACTTCGAGTACATAACGAGAGCCTCTCAGGTGGCGGATACAATAACAATCCAGTACGCTCAGGAGGCTCCTATTAGGGTTGACCTAGAGTACGCTGATGGCGGTAGGCTGACATTCTATGTATCACCGAGGATCGACTAAGAGCTTTAGGGTGAAGAGGTGGGAGGGGGCGGGTAGCCTTAAAACACTCTATAAAGCCTACTACTCTGTAACAACAAGGCTCAAACCCCCTAGTGATATCCAGATGAGAGAGTTCGCCTTCCAGCCCTTCGAGACTGAAAGCTACATTAGACACATATCGTTCAAGGACTTCAACGAGCTGAGAGGGTATCTTGAAGCTAACGCTCCAAGGCATGCTTACTACTCAATAGCATTATACCAGCTCCCCGACGCTAGGAGCATGGAGGAGAAGGGATGGTTAGGGTCAGAGATCCTGGTAGACATAGACGTAGACCGTCTTAGAGGTTGTAGAGAGCTTAAGCTCGAAGAGGGGGTGGAGCTAGTGGACGATAACTGCCTCATGGAGGGGTTTAAGGCTGCATTGAGAGTTAAGAGGATGCTCTACAAGGATCTAGGCGTTGACTCTAGGGTCTACTTTAGCGGAAGCCGTGGATTCCACGTGCTTGGTTACTGTGAGTACTGCTTAACGCTAGGTAGGGAGGAAAGAGGTGAGATAGCCTCCTACATAGCTGGTCTTGATTTAAGCTTAAGGCATATAATACCTCTTAGACCTAGGAAGGGGGTTCCCGCAACTCCAACAGCAGAGGATCCTGGGTGGAGGGGTTTGATTGGAGAGCAACTGGAGTTAAAAGGTGTTAGTAGAACATTGGAGGTTGAGGAGGGTGTTCTAGAGTCTATAGTGGAGGAGCTCAAGGTCCCAGTTGATATGCAGGTTACAAAGGATCCATCGAGGCTCGCTAGGCTTATTGGTAGTGTTAATGGTAAATCCTCCCTCCTCGTAGTGGAGGTTGAAGGCGATAGCTTCAAACCAACCTTAGAGCTATCACCGTTTAGAGGCGAGGTTACCGTGAAAGCACGCCTCGACCTAGGTGAGGTGGAGCTCCTAGGCTTAAGGGTGGGTTTCAAGAGAGGCGAGGTTTTAGACTTAGAAGCTCCAGTAGCTATCCTACTGGCATCGAAGAACATTGTAACCCCGCTTTCAGGTGAAGTTTGGGTTGAGCACTAGGATAATAGAGGGGCCTTTCAGGGCTGCAGTTAAGCTACACGACCCAATAGCATTAGAGCATTTGAGAGAGTCTAGGAGGGCTCTAACAACATATTGTTTAAAGCCGGGAGCCACTTGTAGAGCTTACCTCAACCTAGCAGTAGAAGTGGCCTACTCTATGGCTGCCCTTAGACTCTACGATCTTAGAGGTTCCAAGGAATATTCAGGCCTTGACAGCGGTATCATCAGGATCCTAGACACCCTCATAGCTGTCTACGCTAAACTCCTAGCAGGGCTCATAGTGGTGGTCGGCGAGAACGCCATGGTGAAGTTTAAAGCTAATGTAGAGGTGGAGGGGAGGGTTTACAGGAAAGGTGATATAGCTAGGCTCCCATTAGATAAGCTCGTAGCATTCACAATAGCGGGGCTCGTCGACCCCTATGAGAGCGTTGCAAGCCTAGGCTAGAACCCTCTCTACCTTACCTAGAATCTCCGCCTTACCACCTCTTGGTTTAACCAGTTGAACACCGCAGGATAGACATCTAACTGGGAATGTAGCGTGGCTGAACACAACCTGGCTATTACCACAGTTAGGGCATATGATTAGGAGGAACCTACTCCTAGGCTGTGGTATTAGAATCTTCCTCCTCCTAAACTCCATGGCCGGGGCGCTCATAGAAGTCACCTTGAAACTTCCACGAGCTCAACCTTCTTAAGCCTCTCATTGAGAATATGCCGCTTATAGCCACACTTACTACATGCTATCTTCAATGTAATCCTCTTATTAACCTTAGCTAGCCTCTTCTGCTCAGGCTTCCTCTTACTACCGTAACCCTCCTGTTTCCTCAAATACCTCCTCTGACCCTCAGCCATGGTCCTCCTCTGACCAGCCTTGTATATGGATACGCTATGCTCTGTGTGAGTGTTGCACCTTGGACAGTAAACTCTAATCTTCTTCGGGAACTTCAACCTAAACCCCCTGGATCTGTGTTTTCAAGCTTGGAACCTTAAAAGTTTAAGGTGTATCGTGGACTTAGATCTCCAAGCCCTTCGGCTTCCTCTCCTCCTCAGCTCTCACCTTAACTATCCCATAGAATACAGCGCAGCTTATGCAATAACATTTCTGCATCGGGTACCTCATTATTATGGCTCCCTTCTTCTCTAGCTCGCTTGCCAGAGCGGGGTCTACGGGGCTGTACGTCCTAGTTACACATATTATTTTATCCGCTGGCGTTAGCCTACCACAGTTATCACATGGTACGGCTCCGCTCTTACCCTTACCCCCCTTCCTCCTCCCTCTACTCTCCCTCTTCTTAGGCATTATACTTTCCCTTCCAACCTAACTAGTTCCTCCAAGCTTAATATGTTTTGGCGTACCTAGCCCAGGTTACAGCCTGCCCTCCGCATACAGGGCATCGGAGGCCCTCAGCATTTTCGAGAGGCCACACTATACCTAGTGTTTTAACCTCAAGCTCCTCCTCAACCCTCCTAGCACACTCCTCCCTAGAACACCATGGCATCTCAAGGATTCCACGCTTCTCTTCAGCCCACCTCCTAGCCTCATCCATAGTCTCAGCTCTTCTAAGCGATGATGTCATGTAATCCCAGGCCCTCTTCTTAATGTTAACAGTTATCTCATCGAATAATCTTAGCACAAAACCCACTAACTCCTCCCTGGCGACCTTATACCTTTCAAGGGTATCCCTTCTAACCACAGTTAAAACCCCAGTTTTAACCTCCTCAAGCCCAACGTCAACCCTCACCGGGACCCCCCGAGCCTCCCAGTAGTAGTATTTAGCCCCAGGCCTCAACTCCTCTCTCTCATCAACATTAACCCTGACACCCCCTCCTCTCAGAACCTCCGCTACCCTCCTAGCCTCTCTTAATACAGCATTCCTCTCCTCCTCAGATCCCACAGGTATGGGTATGACTACAACCTGTACCGGAGCTACTAGTGGTGGTAGCACAAGCCCTCTATCGTCTCCATGTATAGCTATTATAGTAGCTATAACCCTATCGCTTACACCATAGCTCGTCTGCCATGGGTAGTCAAGGGTTCCATCTGCTAGTTGTATCTTGAAATCAAATGCTTTTGTGAAGTTCTGCCCTAGGTTGTGAGCAGTCCCTATCTGCATAACCCTGCCATCGGGCATTACGGTGTCGAATGCTATGGTATAGAGGGCTCCAGCGAACTTATCCCACTCAGGCCTCCTAGATATGATGTAGGGGATGCCTAGGGCGTCGAACAACTCCCTGTAGATCTCTATAGCCTCTAAAACTTGTCTTTCGGAATCCTCAAAGCTATCGTGAACGGTGTGAGCCTCCTTAAACGTGGTAACCTCCCTAAGCCTGATCATAGCCCTTGTAGCCTTAGTCTCGAACCTGAAGACGCTTACAATCTGGTAGTACTTCTTGGGGAGCTGCTTGTAACTCTTGATCCAGAGGGACTCATAGTATGTTATGTTAGTCTCACTAGTAGGCCTAAGAGCAAGCTTAACATCGAGAGGCTCTAAACCACCATGGGTAACCCAGTAAACCTCATCCTCAAAACCCCTAATGTGCTCAGACTCCTTCCTGAGGAGAGTCTCGGGTATGAGGAGTGGGAAGAGAACCTCCTCGTGACCCCTCCTATCGTGGAGCTCTCTCACAAGCTCTAAAACCCGCCTCCTAATCTGAAACCCATATGGCATCCAAACACCCATACCCTTAACAGGGTACCTACCATAATCGTAAACCTCCGCCTCCCCAATGATCCAGTCAAACCACTCCGAGAAATTACTCCTCCACCTATCCCTTGTAATAGCGCTCAACACCACAACACCAATAATAGTTTCTAGGCTAATACCTTATAAAAACACGCTCTTTGATGGGAGAGTAGAGGTCAATGTAACCAGTCTAGCCTAGTTTAGACTATAAGGATTATTAGCAAGGCTATAAGGAGACCGTATATAGCTATTCCCTCCCCTAAGACCACTACTAGCAAAGCCGGCCCGAAGACCTCTCTCTTCTCGGTTATAGCGCTTATGGCAGCAGCCCCGGCCATGCCTACTGCTACCCCAGCACCTATACCTGCAAAGCCTACTGCTATCCCAGCACCTATAGTTTTGCCGATTGTTATTAAAGCCCTCTCCGTCTCCTGTGCTTCAACAGTTAATGTTGTGAATGCTACTAACATAAGGGCCGCCACTAGTACTAGTAACCTCTCCAACTTCACCTTTAAACACCTTTGACCTAGCTACCGGTTTCTCCTTAAATATTTTTAAAGAACTTAGGTAGCCTTACACCTCTCTGCTTCTGGTATTCCCCTGAGTACGGTCTAGCAGATGGAGTTCCCAGCTTTACTAGGACTAGGTGTAGGAAGCGGTCTCCAGCGTATAGCTTTACGGGGAAGCTTGAGCCTATAACTTCTATTGTTAGTTGCCCTTCGAAACCTGCATCGACAGCAGTTGATGGCACGTATATCCCTGTTCTAGCCCATGTACTCCGGAGGTTGACAAGACCCGCTATGTAGTCTGGTAGTCTTATATACTCTAACGTGTGTAGTAACAGGTGCTCCCGGGGTCTAACAATTATCTCATCAGCCTCCCCGCATTCGTAGAACTCACCTGCATCTCCAGGGCTACGGGGGTCTAATAGCTTATCCGTACTCTTAAACCTACAATAACCCCTACCAAGCCTTAAATCGAGACCGTTCTCCCTCACAACCTCAGGGTCGAGAGGGTCGACTACAAGATCCCCCGCTTTTATCAACACCAGTATATCCCTATCACTTAGTATCACAGGCTAACCCCCCATCGCTTAAACAAGGTGCTGTGCTTTTAAACGGTTAAAGGCTCGATACCATGTTTTAGAGCCCCCTCATGTTATATAGGTTCTTGGAGGTCTCCTTCTCTTGGTGTTAGGGTTGGCAATCTTAGTTGACCTAGGACTATGCCCTGATTTCATGGTGTTTAGGAGGGTTTTAAGTGGGGAGAGGGTCCTTGTAGGGGAGGGTTTGGTGAGAGCTCTAGATACCGCTAGGTCTGCCCTTGAATCTGAGGCTTCGAAACGTAGGGTGTACGGGTATTGTTCGGGGTTGGGGGCTTTAATGGATAAGAGTGGTGTTTGTAGCCCTGAGTGGGAGCATAGGGTTTTGGTTGAACACGCTGTAGGTGTGGGTCCTCTAGCTCCACCTGAGGTTTCAAGACTCTTCCTCTTCATAAGGCTTCTCCAGATGTCTCAGGGTTTAGATCCTGTTAGGGGGCTTCTAGCCTTGAGGATAGCTGATGCTCTGAACTCCGATATAACCCCTTTAATCCCTGTTAGGGGGAGTCTTGGTGCTAGTGGTGATCTAGCTCCTAGCGCTCATGCATTCCTCTGCATTTTCAGAGGTGTCGGCATGGCTCTACATAGGGGTTCTAGGGTTGAATGCTCTGAGGCTCTTAGATCTGAGAGCCTGGATGTAGTTGATCTCAAGCCAGGGGAGGCTCTAGCTCTGGTTAACAACACCTCTTGGAGTACAGCTCTGCTAGCCTACTCCATATTGAGGCTCGAAGATGCCATGTCAAGGTCTTTAAAGGTTGCTAGGAGCTCTCTGGAGTTGTGTAGGTGTGTGGAGGAGCATTACGGTGCTATCGTGTCTAAGATTAAAAGACACCCGGGTGTAAGTGCAGCCCTCAAGGTATTAGATGAGCTTAGGTGTTCTAACACCAGTAGACTCCAAGACCCCTACAGTCTTAGGTGCACGCCATACATATATGGAGCTGTCCTAGACCTCATAGAGCTCTCCAAGGACATAGTGTTAAGGGAGGCTTGTAGTACTACTACAAACCCGGTTGTAGTCGATGGAAGAGTGGTGCACTCATGTGCATTCTACTCCATACACACAGCTGTAATAGCAGATATGCTAGCGGTAGGGGCGGCCCACGTGGCTAACGCTATTGAGAGGAGGATAACACAGTTGCTAAGAGGGGATATAACAGGGCTCCCGGATTTCCTAGCAGAGGGCACACCAGTAGGATCTATGATAGACAGCTATGTAGCTACATCGATAACAGCGAGGCTTAGAGCTCTAGCAACACCCCATAGCGTTCACTCACTACCAGTAAGCGGTTTACAAGAAGACGTGGTACCTCATGCTGGGGAGGCGTCTTTGAGGCTAGTGGAGGTTGTAGAGCTACTGGGGGAGCTCATAGGGATAGAGGAGAGGGTGGTGGCTAAAGCCTTATCTCTAAAACAAAACAGGAGCTCTTGAAGCTTTAAGAGTCTTAAGGCTTCCAGGTTAGATGTGGGAGTTCTATGGTTAAAGTAGCCCTTGAGATGGAGCCTGGAGACCTAGTTAGGGTGTTTGGACCTGCAACGCTGAGGGTTTCAAGCGGCCTGGTTAGCGTCCTAGGGGCTGAGCTCGGAGAGGGGGAGTTTTTCGTTATCGGAGAGCTTAGAAGCTATGTTGTTAAGGGGGTTACAGCGTCTAGGATTGATGTAGAGCTTGAAGGGGATGCTAGGGTTGAGCTAGCCTCCCCTGAGGAGGAGCCTTACGATGAGTGGGTTGAGGTTGCAGATTCAATACTATCAAGCTGTCCAACCCCCTGTACTGTTACAGTTCTAGGCTCAACGGACTCCGGGAAGACCAGCTTCACAGCACTCCTAGCCAATAGGGGTATTCTTAGAGGTTTAAAGGTTGCCATTGTAGATGCCGATGTAGGCCAAGCCGATATAGGGCCCCCGGGCTTCATAGGCTTAGCCTACCCTAAAAGCTGGGTTTCATGGCTTAGATTCCTTGAACCTGAAATGCTGAGATTCATAGGCTCTATTGAACCCTCACCTCTAGTAGGTAGGATTATATCGGCTTGCGTGGAGCTCCAAGCAAAGGCTTTGAGCGATGGAGTCGAGCTTATAGTAGTTGATAGCGATGGCTGGGTTGAGGGGTGGGCTGCGCTAGAATACAAGGTGGATTTTGTTAGAGCTCTTAGATCGAACCACGTAGTGGTCATGGGAGATGATAGGCTAGCAGAGTACATAGCCAGGCTGTTCCCAGGTGGAGTGTATAAGCTCACAAGGCCGATGGTGCAGGCTACGAGGAGTGCAGAGGATAGGAGGAGGCTTAGACAGGAGAACTACAGGAGGTTTCTTGAGGGAGATATGGTGGAGGTAGACCTAGCAAAGACCCCCGTCTACGGAGCATGCATATCAGGCTATAAAGCTGAAGAAAAGCTGGTGAAGATAATAGAGGAAACACTGGGGGAAGAGATGGTAGAGCTGGTAACAAGATACCCCGGAGGAGCATGCATATACGTTGAAGATCAAAACCCAGCACTACAACAGGCAATAAAAGAGTTGCAAAAGAAGATACAAGGACTAGAGCTCATGATAATACCACTAAGCACAGCCAAAATGATACTCTCAGCACTAAGAGATGGAAGAGGACACGACTGCCCAGCACTACTAGTAGACGTAGACCTAAGATCTAGAAAAGCACTATTCAAAACAAAATGCAAAGGACCATTCAAATCAGCACTAATCAGCAGAATAAGGCTAACAGAGGACTACAGGGAAGCAGCTAGAGGCAGGATATGGATATAACCTCCAAATGTGTAGAGGCGAAGACAAGGCCTAGTAGCTATCGAATCAAAGCTCAAACATAAACATAAGCTGCCCAACAGAAAATGCAACCCCTTCTCCATCCAACAACTCTATAATAAAAGAGCTACAATTAAATGGCTGTGACGCTGTGCTATGTTAAGATGATAACCTTTTAGGGTAAACATATGTATAGGTGTTGCTACATTTCCTAAAAGCCAAAGCTGGGCTTTTTCCAACCCAGCTGAGCCTGGTAAAGTTGTTGAAGTTCTCGTAGATACAGGTACAATCTACAGTGTTGTAGAACGGGATCTCCTACAACAACTAGGTGTAAAGCCCATCGAGGGGGGGTTTAGGGTCTTTGGAGGGTACGTGGAGAGGGATGCAGGCGAGGTAGGCCTCGTGATCCTATAGAAGACGTTCGGCACCCGTAGTGTTCGGTGAGGAGAAGGATATGACCCCTCCCCGCCCTTGAAGGGGCGGGGTTTCGAACCTCTGGGTCTAGGGTGTTACCCCTCCGGGTGGGGGTTATGGTTTCAATCATCTCATCCAGGCCCGGGGGTACGTTGTGCTCTGAATACTCGAAGGCGGGGCTCACCCCCGCAACCCCCAAGCCCTCGACTCCAGCCAGAACCTCATCACCACACTAGCAGTATGCTCCCGAGGGGTTTAAAAGCCTTAACGCTCAAAAGCTGTGTGTTTGACTCTACCCCGCCTTGAAAGGCGAGGTTTGCTAAGCTTAAGTATCACCTCATCTACATATGGGCTCACGATTATATTAACATTCACAATCTTAGATCTTCTATCAGGTAGTATTAGTTCAAGTGTAGCATGTGAGGTATAGTATGGTAATGTCACCTCACCTCCACCAGTTTCAAGGGTTACCACAGCCTCCGACTAGGAGGCCATAGTTTAAGATCCCTAGCTATGTGAACGGGTACAATGATGTCTGGAGTGTCCGCCTCAAACCGCTATTGAGAAGAACTCTTCCTTCAAAGACTCTATCCTCAACCTTTAACCTAACTTTAACCCTGCAGACCACCGCTCACACCAGCTCTGTAAACATTCTTCTTCTTCATATACCCTAGCTTTCTACGTGGTATTATTCTAGAAACAAACTCCTTAACTAACCTTACGTCCTCATCTCTACTCACACAGGCCCACCATGAGTTGCCTTTAATGGGGACGGGTTATATGTTATATGAAGTGCATAGTTTAACTTAAGCCATCTCCTTTCTAGATTTAAACTCTTGTCAACTTATAGTGTTGTGGTGGTTAGATGTGGCTGATGTAACTTCAGGTGATGTGCTTACGGCCCTCCTATTCCAGGCTGGTGGTGGTTTGATTCTTGGTTTCGCTGCTGGGTATGCTTTGAAGAAGCTTGTTAAAGTGGTGTTGCTAGTGTTGGGGGTGTTCACTGTAGGCCTTCTAGTCCTAGCCTACTATGGTATTATAGCTGTTAACTGGGATAAGCTGGCTCTCCTCGTTGAAAGAGCTCTAGCTGGAGCACAGGCCACGACATACTCCATACAGTCATTTGTGATAGCCTCAATACCTTTCGCTGGGGCCTTCACAGCAGGGTTCATACTGGGGTTCAAGTACGGTTAGCGGGCTCCATGGAAGGATAATTTTTACATGTTAGATGAACCTCATGTTTAGGAGATTGGAGCTCCGCGGCCCTTTATAGCCTCTAATCCCTTATATACCCCCTTCGATAACCTTATATACCCCCTTCGATAACTATGGGTAAGCGGTTAAGGAGTGTGGATGCATTGGGTAGCCGTGGTACTGTGAGTTTGCTCGTTGTGTTAGCTGTTCTTATACCCATACTAGGCCTCCCCCTCCACTCCACATTCCAGGCTTTGGGTGGGGTTCCCGGTGTTAATGTTGTATGGGTTATCTCTAGTAACCCTAGTGGTGGTGATGATAGTGCTCAGGCCTCCTGTGTTCTAGGCGATCTCCTCCTAGTCTTCGGTTTTGATAGCCAGCCTAGGGATTACCAGTTTAGGGTCGAGTCTAGGAGCCCCTCTACAGGAGCTCTCGTAGGTGTGTGGACTAGGAATCCAGGTTCTGGTAATGATACTCTTGTTGACTGCACTGTTATGGCTAGCTATGCTTACGCTACGGGGGCTACCATAACTATACCTCCTAAGGCATACGTTCTCAAGGTGGACTCTAGTTTGAACGTTGAGGTGAAGGATCTAGGCTGGATAGGCCTCTCCTCCACTATAGAGTCTAGCGGGGGCTACCTGTATGTGGGCGGTGGTGATCTAAGAGGATTGAACCTCGTCTTCAGAATCGATAAACTCGACGGTAGCCTAGCTAGGGTTTCATCCTATAAATCCCAGGGTTTAAGCGGACACCACACAGTGGTAGCGGGCATAGCTTTCAACAAGGTAACAGGATATCTATGGGCTGTAGGTGTTGCTAGGAACGATACAGGTGATAGGTGGTGGATTGAGATAGTAGACCCCCAGTCCATGGCCCTAGTTAAATCCATAGACCCGAGGGTGCCCGGTGCAGCTATTACAGCTTTAGCAGACGATGAAGGGTTCGTATACGTTGTAGGCGATAGAGGCCACGTTATCAAATTCAAGCCTGACGGTAGCATCGCCTTAAACGTTGAGTTGAGGGGATTCACTCCAATGAAGGGGGCCCTCATAGGAGGATACCTAGTAATAGCAGGTCATGAGATGAGTGGCGGTTACTACAGGCACACGGTGTACCTATTAGATAAAGATCTTGGCGTGAGGGGTAAGAGCTATCTAAGCGAGAACGTTAACGCAGACTCCTACCTAACACCTGGAGGGATGTGGGCTGAAGGTAGTAGATTATACGTAGCTGGAATGGATAGAGAGCCTGGGAACTACAGGTGGACTATATACGCTCTCGAACTAGTAGGAGTAACGCAAACAACAACCACAACAACGACAGTAACAGTCACAACAACGGTGACAACAACAGTAACAGAGCCGACAACAACCACATACACAACAACCACAACAACGACAAGAGTAACCACAACAACGGATACAAAGACAACAACAGTAACAGAGACCCAGACCACAACTCAAACGCAAACAACGACAACAACCGCAATCTCAACAACAACAGTAACACAGCCGACAACAACAACAGTAACCCAACAACAAACAATAACCCTTACAACACAAACAACTCTAACAACCACCACAACACGAGTAAGAGAGGAAACGAGGATAATGACGGAAACTACAACAATAACAACAACGGTAAAAGAGCATATAACACAAACAAGAGAGGTGACCAGAACCCTAACAGAGATCCTAGAAAGAGAGCTCACAAGAGAGGTAACCAGAGAGCACACAGCAACAATAACAACCACCACAACACAAATCAACCTACCCATATCAATACTCCTACTAATAATAGGCCTAGCAGTAGGCGGCATCATAGCCAGATTCATTCTCACAAAATAATGAAAGTCTTACAACTGAAAGCCTCGCCTTCCTGTGATGCCCCTAGGATGGGGATCCGATAGTAAGATGTGGAAGGTGCTTCCAAGCGGAGATCCGACAAACCGCTTGGGGGAGGATCTTTAAGCCCCCCAGGGATGCAAGGAAACCCCCACTCTCTAGAGCGAGGAGGGGATCAGGGCTAGCTCCTCCAGCTTTAAGATTATGAAATTTGTAGTAGTGTAGGTGATGCTTATAGGGATTATAGCCTACACTACTACAAATTTCATAATCTCCTAGAACCCCTCTCACCAAGACTCTCACACTTCCAAGATCACACACAGGTAACTTCCTCACGAGTTCACTCCAGCTATGTTAAGTATGTATAAGTGGTAATTGGTGGGTGTGATTGGGTGGTGCGGCGGCCGGGATTTGAACCCGGGACCTCCGGCTTGGCAGGCCGGCGTCCTAGTCCAGGCTAGACGACCGCCGCTCCCCCAATCACGGTTAGGCTCGCTGAGTTTAAAAGGTTTAGTTCTTCACAGCATACAAATAATTCATTGCCCGCTATAGACCAGCGAATCTAAACTACTTATACCCTTGATTCCTCCCACCCCTAGTCCTCCTGTCTTTACAGTTATTGTCATTCGCTGTCCTAACGTTTATTGGCCCAGGTGGTGTTAGCTGTGGCTAAGAGGGGCATTGTTGGTATTGAGAGTGCTATCGTGCTAATAGCCTTCGTTATCGTTGCCGCAGCTCTAGCGTTCGTAGTACTCAACATGGGCTTCTTTACGAGCCAGCAGAGTAAGCTGGTCATGCAGAGGGGTCTTGGCGAGGCGAGCTCAGCACTAGAGCTAGACGGGACCTTCGTGGCAGCCGTTAACACAACAGCACAGAACATCGTGTACGCGTGGGCACCAGTAAAGCTATCATCCGGACAGCACAAGGTAGACCTAACACCGACAAAAACAATAGTATCATACTGGAGCCCAGACAAGGGGCTAACGATAACAAACGCATACCTAATAGCAATACTAACACCAATAACAAACACAAGCAAAATACCAGAGATAGTAAATGCAATACTAGATGAGACCGTATCAGGTGCTAAGGGTACTGTCGATAAGAAAACCGTAACTGTAGACAGCGATAGCTATGCTGTCTATGTGGGGCTCCCCGAGGATGTTGATGGTAGCACGGTTTCACAGATACTAGCCAAGTACGCCTCAGACAAGGTGATTGTTATCCTTAACTGGGTTGTTAGGGTTAACGATGATCTAGTCTTGGATCCCGGTGAGAAGGTCGTCTTCTTCGTCTACTACAGGGATGAGAGTGTCAGACCCGATGGCTACGATTTGGTTAAGATTGAGGTTAAGGTTCCTATCGGGGCTCCTCTGACTATAGAGAGGATGATACCTCCAAGTCTGACGCAGCCGGTAGTAGATCTAGGGTAGCGTTCGCGGGGCTCTATTAACCCCTCCATCTCCACCTTTTTTTATTTATATAAACTGTTCTCCTTTCTTTTTCTTTCCCCCTTCTGAGCTATTGTTCTATCCCCCTGGGCTGGTTTTATAGGGTTTGATTTACGTGGTCTTGGTGTTTTCCGAATTTAGGTGTATGGTTTTTCGCTCCTATCCCCAGCATGGGGTTTTGTTTGTTGTAGGGGTTTGATTTGCCTCTGTTTAAGGTGGTTTTGGTCTTGGTGTTAGCGTTCCCCCTACTGGGTTTAGGTGTTGTTCTAGCCTACTTTGGCTCTCTTACCCCCGCACCCTACCTTGTCCCCTCTCTTGCTACCTCCATCATCTTAGCCTCCTCTGGCTTCCACCTCCTTCTCTCCAGCGTTATCTTCCTCTCTAGGGTTAGGCGTGGCGACCCTCTATGGCCTTGTGGTTGCCCTCTCTGCTCTCTTACAGCTCGTAGGCTAGCCGGTTTTGATGGTGTCAGCCCCGGGGGCTCTGTTGAGGGTTCTGTGGAGCCTGTTGATGCCGTGGTTGGGGTTGAGGAGGTTACAGTTCCCAAGGCACCCACCTCCTCCGAGCCCTCCAGCCAGCCCGGCCCCCAGGTCGTCCAGCAACCTGCTCAGAGCGATGGGGTTCTAGAGGCTATCTCAAACCTTGAGGGTGAGGTTAGGAGTCTTAAGAGTGAGCTCTCATCATCCCTTGAGGAGTTTAGGAACGCTATAATGGCTATAAAGAGCGAGGTTGACGAGGTTAGGAATCCGTTCAACTTCATGAGGAGTGTTGCAGAGTTCCTGGATGAGGATACTAGGAACGCAATACTAACTCTAGCCGGCATAGCCGGGGGGGGGGGGGGGGGGGGGGGGGGGGGGGGGGGGATAGCACCCCTCACGGCCAGGGCCCTCCCAGGTAGGCTTGCAACAGATGGATCCTGGGGTTTCCTGGAGCTCCTAGATCTAATCCTATGGCTTGACAGCATATACGGCTCCAAGGACTGGGATGACTTGAAGGACGTTTTAGAGCTCCTGGGGAGCCTTAGGGTTGTGCCCGAGGCTAAGCTTAGAGCACTAAGGGCTGCAATGAGCTTTGTTGAGAGGAGCAGGACTAGGGGTGAGAGGGTCTCGGAGAAGGTGAGGATACTCTCGATCCTAGCCAAGCAACTGAGTATAACCGGGGGTGAGCACGTGTTCAAACTACTAGAGTACATGGGTAGAGGTGGGAGATGATGGTGTCAGAGGGGGTTACAACAGCCATCCTAGTCGTAGCGGGGATCGTCATAGCAGCTATGGTCGCCTCAACGGTGATATCACAGTACTACATGATAGATTCGACGATAAGAGGGGCTAGTAGGGGGGTTGAGGATAGGCTTAGGACGAGGGTTGAGGTGGTGCATGGAGCGGTTGAAGGCGACCACTTCGTGGTATTCGTTAAGAACACGGGTAGGAGGGTTATAGCCGTCAGTGAGGTGGAGTCAGCAGACGTTTACTTCGGCAGGGCGTGCGAAACACTATACAGGCTGGGCTCAGGCCCCCGGACCTGGTCTTACGAGGAGCTCTACGCTGACGGTGTATGGAGCATAGGGGAGACCCTGATCCTGAGGATATATAATGGTACGGCTGTAGGCCCTCCACCCTACTGTGTCAAGATAGTGTTACCTAACGGTGTTGTAAGCGAAGGTGTCATAGTTGGGTAGGGTAGCGAAGGGGGTTAGTGCTCTAATCCCAGGGCTCGTTGTAACAGCGTTACTCATGATGGTAACAGTTCTACTCGTAGCCGGAGTCCTCGATAGCGTGAAGACAGCTGTAGAGCTGAACCAGTGGAGGGCACCACGCTATACTATGAGGATCACCTGGGCTAACTTCACCGACGCCTACGGGGGTCCATCGATAGAGCTAAGGCTAGTGAATGAGGGTTCAGAGGCCCTGTACAGGCTAGAAGCCCTGGAGGTCATAGTATCTTATGAGAGCTCCGGATCTAGAGTAGTTGAAATCCTCAGGTTCAAGGGTAAGACGGGCTCCTGGACGCCAGGCTACTGGAGTGTATTGAGTATAGATGTGGGTAGCGTTAAGCTCGACCCCGAATCCCACCCATACCTTAGGCCAGGCGAGGAGGCCCTCATAGTAGCGTACATGCAGAGGTGGCCCGACGCGGGGACCTTGATAACAGTGACCATAATATCACCTGAGGCTGTTAAGGCTGAGTTCTCTCTAGTAAGGTGACCGCAGTTGGGTAGGGTGATCTCCACGGGTAACGAGGAGCTCGACGCAAGACTCGGGGGAGGTATCCCTATACCCATAATGCTTTTGATTGAGGGTGGCCACGGTATTGGTAAGAGCATTCTAGCCCTCCAAGTAGCCTACGGAGCTCTAAACTCAGGCCTAAGGGTCGTCTATGTAACCTCAGAGGCTACTGTGAAGAGCTTTCTCGATCAGGCTAAGAGGGTTAGCCTTGATGTTTCAAGGTTTTATCTGAGGGGCTTGCTCAGGATATACCCTGTGCACATTGAAGGTCTAAGGTGGAGTAAGGGGACGGCCTCAAGGCTCTTACCACACATTGCATCGTACCTCATGAACACCATGAACACATGGGATGCCGTAGTCCTAGACTCCTTCTCGGTCCTAGCATCCTACGCTGACATGGACCGTGTTCTCGACTTCTCGACGAAGCTCAAGATAGTGTCGGCTAACGCTGATAAACTAGTGGTGCTTACAGCCCACACTGGAGCTCTCCCTGAGAACCTGATGTTAAGGCTTAGGAGCATATGCGATGGCCTCATACTACTGAAGGCCGCAGAGATAGGCGGTATCAGCGTTAAGGTAATGGAGATCGCTAAGCTCAGGGGAGCCAGGGGCCCCGTAGACCAGGTCACGGCCTTCGATGTTGACCCAGCCTTCGGGATCAAACTCCTACCAATAACCCTAGCCAGGGGGTGAGGGGGGTGCAGAGGCTTCAGCTTGATCCCAGGCTTGAGGCTGAGGTTAGGAGGAAGGGCTATCTAGCCAAGTACATAGCTGAGGCCACGAGACTCTACGGGCCCCCTAGGTTCTATAACGCTAGGGAGCTTGACTACAGCCTCAAGGGGGCCCGGGATGTCAACATACTGTATGCTGTAAGCGATATGATATACGTACACGTAGTCAGGAGGGAATCCTATAGATCCTATGGGAGGTACATAGTAGTAGAACCTCCGGAGCCTAACAGGAGGTTAATGGACCTGGTGGAGTTTAAGCTAGCAATAGCAATCAAGGATCAGGATGCTGTAGAGGATGTAGAAGAGAGGAGGAGGCTGCTCCTGAGGAAGCTAGAAGAGGTTGTACAGGTGACGAGAACCCCTGTTAGCTACGAGAGGCTTACAGGGAGGGAGGGGAGGATCCCCGTTTACATTGGAGACTATGAGGCCCTAAGGTACTATGTGGTAAGGAACATGGCCGGCCTAGGGTTCCTCGAACCATTCCTTCAAGACCCGTGGCTTGAGGATATAACATGTAAGGGTGCAGGCAACATATACGTTGTACACAAGCTCTTCGGAACCCTAGAGTCCAACAGGGGTTTCACGAGCAAGGAGGAGCTAGACAGGTTCGTTATAAGACTTTCTGAGAGGATCGGGAAGCCTGTGTCCCACGCTAGGCCGATTATAGACGCAACTCTACCTGATGGTAGTAGGCTTAACCTCGTCTTCGGGGAGGATGTAAGCCTTCATGGGAGTAACTTCACTATAAGGAAGTTTGCTGAGAAGCCTGTGAGTGTGACGCAGCTCATAGCCTGGAATACGATGGACGAGAGGGTAGCAGCCTACCTGTGGATGCTCCTATCCAATAACATGAGCGGTATGGTTGTAGGGGAGACGGCCTCTGGTAAGACTACCACTTTGAACGCTGTAGCGGCATTCATACCACCTAACTACAAGGTGGTAACCATTGAGGATACAGCTGAGGTTAGGCTACCTCACCCTAACTGGGTTAGAGAGCTAGCAAGGGTAACAGGTAGTGCTGAATCCTCTGTAACCCTATTCGACCTACTTAAGGCTGCTTTGAGGCAGAGGCCTAACTACATAATAGTTGGCGAGATTAGAGGTGCTGAGGCTAGCGTGTTCTTCCAAGCACTCCAGACAGGGCATCCCGGCCTAGCAACATTCCATGCTGGGAGCGTAGATCAGGTTGTCCAGAGGCTTGTGGGAGAGCCTATAAGGGTCCCTAAGGCCTTCATACCCAACCTTAACTTCGTGTTGATACAGAACGCTGTTTGGAGAGGGGGACAGATGATTAGGAGGGTTATTAGTGTTAACGAAATAGTAAGTTATGATCCGAGGAGCGACTCCATAGTCTACGTGCCTGTGTTTACATGGGATTCTGTTAGGGATAGGTTTACCTTCAGGGGGCGTGGAGCTAGCTTCCTCTTAGAGTCTAAGATAGCTAGTATGGCTGGGCTGAGTAGACTGGAGATAAGGAAGATATACGAGGAGCTCGACCTGAGAGCGGAGTTCCTAAAGGAGCTTGTAAACAGGAAGATACTAGACTACTTTAAGGTATGGGAGGCTATCAAGAAGACGTACGAGATATCGCTTGAAGATGCATTAGCAAAGCTCAGGAGGGGATCCCTCAAGTTAACGGGGTGAGAGCGGTGTCAGCTCTACTGGGGAGGTTTAGAGAGGCCTTCTCCACACCTCTAGACGATAACCTACTATTCTTTATGACACACCTCTACTCGATATCCACCGGGAAGCCTCCTGTGGAGAAGATACTCAGCCCCGGGGGTGTGAGCGGTGTCGGCTACAACGGCTACAGCAGAGTTCTAGGTAGGATCGTTCTGCTGGCTAGGGACTACGGCTTAGGCTACGTTGACTCCATAAGATCCAGCCTAGGCTATGCTAGGAACCCGTTTTTCAGAGACTTCCTGCTCAGGCTCTCTGAGGCTCTAAGCTCAGGCCACGACATAGAGGGTTTCCTGAGGATTGAGCTCGACAGCCTTGTATCAGATTATAAGGCTATCTACGCAAGGCTCCTAGAGACCATAAGGGTTCTCCTCGGAGTCTACGTGGGGGTCCTCTCCTCAGTCATGTTCCTTAACGTTAACATAGCTCTTGTAGCATACCTCATGTTAGGTAGCATTTGGCCGGCTTTGGGTATAGCTGTTACATCGCAGGCTGCACTATGGTTCCTAGCGTTGTTCATGTACTACTCTCTACCCAAGCACAGGTTAGTGCATAGCCTCCAGGTTAGACCGGGGGATCTAGCTCTCTTCAACAGGCTACTCCTAGCCTCCACTATCATAGGCTTAATAGGAGGCCTCCTAGCATTCAACTTAACAGGATCCATAGGCTTAGCTTTAGCAGCCATGGGTCTCCCATTACTGGCTCCAGGCTATGTCGCCTTTAGGATGGAGAGGAGGCTTAGGCACATGTCAGGTTTCCTCCCCATATTCACTAAGAACTATGGCGCACTCTACTCAACACTTGGAAACGAGGTTCTAGTGCTAAAGGGGCTCCTTAGAGTCAACATAGGCCCTCTGAACCCCTTCCTAAAAGGTGTCCATGCGAGGCTCACCGCGGGTGTTGATAGGAGGAATGCCTGGATCCTCTTTGTAGGCGAGAGTGGAAGCGATGTTGTCAGGAGGGTTGTGGATATACTGTACGACTCCCTAGAGTCAGCGGCTGATATGAGGAAGGTGGGGGAGAAGCTGGGTGACGTGGTGGCAGACTATGTCAACATGCAGAAGAGTAGGGAGCAGATAGCTAGATCCTTCCAGGCTATTGTCTACTTGATGCACGTTATCCTAGTCGCTCTAGCCCAGTTCATAGTAACGCTCATACAGGTTCTAGGGGAGCTCCTAGGAGTGGCTAGGGAGCTCCCGGTATCAGTTTTACCATTTGCGGGGGCTCCCGAGACCATACCTACTATGGCGTACGTAGCGATTGTAGCGTTGTCCATGGCGGCCGCCAACTCTATAGCTGTTAAAGCTGTTGAAGGGGGCTTTTGGGGTGTTATGGTGTTACACTTTAGCATACTAGCTCTGCTCTCAGGTGTCTCGATTATAGCATCCTCGGCAATCTCAGACTTACTGTTAAGGACATTCGTTGAGGGTATTAGGGTGCCCCAGTTCTCGGGCTTAACCTTAATTAAGGTTACCATGGGAGGTGGTTTGATGTGAGGTCTTACCTAGCACTCCTGGCGATCCTATTGTTAGCGGCCCCCACGGTGGCATTAGAGGAGCCTAGGTTCACATACAGGAGTTACGGCTACGTGTTAGTGGAGAGCGGGTGGGTTGTCGAGGTTATGGTGGGGTTCTGGGAGCCCTTAGTGCCAGGGAGGGTTGCTGTACTCGATCTAGACTTTGAGGTTAGAGAGGCTGTGGCGGGCTCCAAGCTATCTATAGTCTCGGTAACTGCATCCACGGGTGGTGTTAGCTCTAGCTCCTACGTTGGCGTCTTCAGTAAGGTTGGCGATAGGAGGTCCCTAAGCCTCCACCTAGAGCTCTCAGAGCCTCGTTACGCCAAACTTAGACCTGGAGATCAGGTGGTGGAACTCCTACTACTCTCAATTACAGGTTATGTCGAGAATGCTACCGCTAGGAGTTTCTTCACGAGAGACCTCAGGATACCAGCTATCATAGCATCCCCTGCCGGGGCTCTAAAGCTTTCAATAGACGTTCCCACCTTAGTAAGGGTCGGATCTACTGCCACGCTGAGCATCGTGATCTCCAATAGAGGTGCTAACACGTTATACCACATCAGCGTCTCACTCTATGTTAACGAGTCCCTCCTGGACGTCATCTACCATCCCTCCATAGAGCCCGGGTCGTCTAGATATGCTACAGTACAGTTCAACCCGACCAGGGGGGGAGCTTACGTTTTAACAGCTAAGGCCAGGTATGTAACACAGGAGTACGGCCCCCTAAACCTAACATACCAGGCTCTAGTCTACGCTAAAACCCAGCATAGCATAACAATAACCCTAGCCACCCCAAGTGGGGAAGCACACGTAATAGGGGTGATTAGCCCACCCACGGACACCAGAGTCTACATAGAGGCTAGCTTGGACGCCCTAAACTGGATCCCGGTTGCCACGATAACACCTAGAGGGGATGGAACATTCATTGCACCTGTGAAAACAGGGGAGAGGGGGTACCTGCTCGTAAGAGCTAGGATCCCCGAAACGGAGAGAACCTTCGAGTCTACTAGCAACATAGTTGTTTTAGAGAACGTGACTCAAACCCAGGCGAAACCCCTCGTTGAGACAAGGACTGTCACCTACACACATGTAATCACACAAACCCTTGTTCAAACAGTGCAAGCACCACCTCTACAAAGCCCGACCCAGGGGGGACAAGCGGGTTTAACGGTGCAAGGGGCGCCTACAACGATCATTGCGGGCATATTAGCAGCTGGGATTATTGTTGGCTCCATGCTACTACTAGTGTTTAGGAGAAGATAGCTACCTTAACAACGTTAGAACCCCCACTGTTACTAGAACTAACCCGACTACAATGGTTAAAGTCTTAGACCTCATCCTGGAGGCTACAGCGCTTCCTACCTGAGCTCCTATCACGGCTCCCAGCGCGAATGGTATTGCTATGTTGAAGACTACATTGCCGTTAGCTATGTGTACTACGGAGCCCGATGTTGATGTGATTACTATTGATAGCATGCTAGCGGCTACCGCCTCATGTACTGGGAGGCCTAGTACTGAGATTAGGACTGGCATTAGTATAACTCCACCCCCTACACCCGAGAGGCCTGCCACCAGCCCAGCTGTAACCCCCGCTACTGGTACTAGGATCTTGTTGTTAAGCTTAACCCCCAGAGCTCTCCCCGATCCTCTTAGTATTAGGTTTAAACCGTAGACTATGACTATTGATGCCACCACTGTTTTTATAATCGCTCTTGGAGCTATACTTGCTATCTGAGCTCCAACCATGCTAGATGGTATCATTAGTATTGCTAGTGTAAGCCACCCTCTAGGCTTCAGGAGCCCCCTCCTCCAATATGATATTGATGCTGAGACCCCATTAAACACTATTATGAACAAGCTTGTGCCTACAGCCTTCTCTATGTGCAAGCCTATGTGGTAGAACAGGGGGACCATGAAAACCCCTCCACCTATACCACTCATACTACCTATCATGGAGACTACAGCCCCTCCTAGGATGTAGGGTAGATACTCTAAAACCACCCCTTATCCCTCGAACTTTTAAGCTTAGACTGAACCTTTAAAGGAACATTCAAACCTCTATACCTAGATCCTCTAGGAACTCCCTTAGATCTCTAAGCCTCTGGAGCAACACCAAACCCTTCCTTGTAAGCCTAACCCTCCTAACCCTCTCACCAGCCTCTATAGCAACAACACCCTTTTCGTTAAGCTCCTCTAATAGCTTCACAAGCCTATCGTAGGCCAAGCCCGTAGCCTGGGCTATCCTTGTAGCCGGGGCCTCCCCACCCTCCTCTGAGAGGTATGAGAGCACATCGATTATTATGGATAGCCTACTCCTCTTAGCCTTCAACTAGAGAACCCTCCTAGCATACCATAAGGCCATGTAGAGGGCTCCAAGAGCTCTCATAGCCTCAGATGATACAAGGATTAGAGCTGGGAGGGTTCCCGGGAGTAGTAGTGTTCCAACAGCCCTCCCAAAGTGGGCTAAAGCTATTATCGTAAAACCCACCCTAACATGCCCCCTAAACCCTCTTACAGCCGTAACGGCTAGAAGGAAGGCTAGCATGTCGAGACTTGAAGGTATAACCACCAGGGGGGTTAAGGCTGGGAGGTATGTGAAACGCCTGGAGCTCCAAACCATGTAGATACCCGATAGGGCTAAGGCAGGTGTTGTAGCGTAGAGAGCGTAGGACAACCTTGCATCCCCGACGGTGATGGAGAAGACCATTGAAACCTGGCTTAGCGAGAGAAGGGTGAAGCCAAGGGAGAGGCGGAGCCAGAGCTCCCCACCGAGATCCAGGTATAGGCGGAAGAGCGTTATAGCTGAGAGTAGGTAGAAGAGAGCTGATACGAAAGCCAGGAGCCCCACGATGTTAACCAGCAGAACCCCATCAACCATAAATAACACCATTTAAACCCAAAAATACACCTTCTAAGACCCCTACTCACCTGAGGTGAGTTTAGCTTAAATACTATCTAAAACCCTACAAGTATGAGTGGAGAGGGAGCCGGCGTGGGGAGGGAGCCCCGGTGAACCCGCCGGAGCCGAGGCCCCCCGGCCCTGAAAGGTGATGCCCCAAGCATGGGGAATCCGATAGGAGGGATGAGGAGCGTGCTTCCGAGCGGAGATCCGACAAACCGCTCGGGGAGGCCTGGCTCGCGGGCCAGGCCTCTAGGGATGCGGGGAGGGGGTCACAAGGTAGACGGAGAGGTGGAGGTGGGATGAGCTACGGGAAGGTAATAGCTGGGCTTGGAATAGCCCTAGTAGCACTACTAGCTCTAGGTGCAGGCATAACACTAGCGGCTCAATGGAGAGTAGCTATGCAAGCTCCACCTAGCAGTTGGACTCCACAAGCGTGGGGAATGCATGGAATGGGATGGGGGATGATGAACCAAGCTATGGTAGCGATGGGTAGCAAGGGTGGAGAGGAACACTGTCCAATGATGAAAGGTGAGTTCGAGAAGGATAAGGGTAAGCACGCTGGATTCGCCAACCTCACCACTATAAGCGGTACGGTGAAGTCAGTTAACCTAACTAGAGGATGGGGATTCATAGTTGTCACGAGCGGTGGAAAGGACTATAATGTTTTCGTAAAGAAAAAGTACGTTAGGACAAGCGATGGAGTTCTAGTATTTGGTGGATGGATACTAGGTAACGTGAAACAAGGCGATAGCATAGAGGTTAAGGGATTCGTTAAGAATAGTAATATACTTGCAGTAGAGATAGTATGGAACGGCAACACATATCAGATTCCAGCATACTACATGTACGTGCTCAGCACTGGGAGCTAAGGGTTAAAACTACTTTAAACCCTCTCTAAGTCTCTTTTTAAGCTTAAGTGTAAAGGTAGTCTAGGTGAGGTTAGTGTGATCACCCTACCCTTTAGAGTTGCAGAGTACGGCTTGGCTTTAAGCTTCCCACTCTTAATACTAGTCGTAGCTTTAACCCTATACTCCATGGATTACAGTGAGGTATCTCTACTTGCTAATGAGAGTTTACAAGGTCCAAGCTATGTTTCAACACTAGTCGTAGCATCAGGCTATAGCGGGTGGCAAACGGGTTACGGTGTTGTTGAGGATGTGGAGGTTAGAGAGGGTGAGCCTGTTTACATGTTAAAGGTTAGGGTTGGAGAGAGTGTGGTGAGGGTTGTGGCTTTCAAACTAGGTGCAGAGAGTGGTGTTAGTGATGTTAATTTAAAGAATTTAAAGGGGGTGGAGATTACATTCTACGGGCCGCAAGTTGATGTTAAAGGTGAGAGGGTGGTGTTAGCAAGGGTTATAGTTATGGGAGCTCCTGATATGCATGGAATGCACCATGCAATGTGCATGTATAAGGGTGATTTCTCTAAGAAATGTGCTGAGATGATGGAGAAGCATATGGAGATGATGAAGAGACGCGGTTCGAAAGGCTAGGGAGTGCACTTCATAGCATGGGATTCTAGGGAGGATCGGTGCTACAATGGCTCTTCACAGCTCAGCCTGCCCATCGATCCTCATCTCCCCTTCTAACATCTACCTCCCGAGAGTTTATATTGGAATCCAGCTCTAACCTTGCGAGGTTGTTTGGACTATTATATCGTTTAAGGTCTTGTTAAAGCTTGCTACTAGTGAGAGTATTATGGCGTAGCCTAGCGTTCTAGGCTCTAGGTTGTTGGGGCTGGAGCTCCAGCCTAGTAGGTCTGCGTACACTTCTACAACCTCGGGTGGCTTTCCAACTCCACCCTCTATAGCGCTTCTAGCGTAGGCTAATACCTCCTCAAGGCCTTCAACGCCTAGAGCTTCAACTAGCTCAAATACGTTTACTAGAGGGTATTCTATAACATCTAGGGCTTTAACGTACAATGGTGATTTAATCTTCTCGATAAAGCTATCGAGTACGAGCGATATGTAATCGAGGAGCTCCATCCTCTCAGAGCCGTCGACGATAGATGCTATGGCTATCATGCCGGGTATGAGGTTTAAACCGTCATAGTCTAGGTCGAACCCTATACCCCCAGGGCCTTCTAAAACCTCAACACCCAATGCAGGCACCGTTGTAAGTGTTTTAGGGGAGTTACTTTAGCTCCTAGAGGCCTGGAAATACCAGGCTTACACCTTATATTAGTTGAATCAGATGGACTAGGACTCTTCATAGCCCTCTCCGGCTCAGGAGTCCGGGTTCCACTCCTCACCACCTATACATGGTTATACGAGGAGGTTAAATACCGTTTTAACCCTTAGAGGATCTCTAGGAGGAACCGGCCGTCTTCGTATATTAGGTCTCCGTCCCCGTAGACTTTAGCCTTGCTCATGTCCTTAACCATGTCCCAGTGTATAGCTGATACGTTTTTACCTCCAGTTGAGGGGTAAGACGCTCCTAGGGCCATGTGTATCGAGCCTCCTATCTTCTCATCGAAGAGTATCTGCTTAGTATACCTCTTTATATCATAGTTCAGGCCGAAGGCGAACTCCCCCAACCTCCGTGCACCCTCATCAACCTCTAGGGCCTTCCTTAAAACCTCCTCACCTTTAACAGCTGATGCTTCCACTACAGAGCCTCTTTTGAATATAAGCTTAACGCCTTCAACCTCATACCCCCTCCATACGGCTGGGTATGTGAACACTATGTACCCCTCCGTTGCATCCTCGTGCGGCCCTGTGAATACCTCCCCTCCAGGCATATTCTTCCTACCATCATCGTTAATCCAAGTCCTACCATCTACCCTCACTAGTAGGTTTGTATCACCACTTACAATCCTAATCTCGGACATCTTTGAGATCCTCTCAGCTATCCTAGCCTGGTCCTCGGCTTGCTTAACCCAAGCCTTGATAGGGTCGGAGGTGTGCAGCTTTAAAGCTTTGAATACAAAGTCCTCGTACTCTATTATAGACATGCCAGCCTCCTGAGCTAGGGACCTCGTAGGGTATAGTGTGACAGTCCATCTAAGGCTACCCTCACCATCCCTCCTCATGAATATCTCTGTTAAAGACCTCAAAGCACCACTCCTAATCTTAAACCTCTCAGGATCAACCCCGATTAAAGGCTTAGTATGTGTAGATGAGATTATGTTTATAGAAACACTTATACTCTCCATGATAAACTTATCTATAGGTGAGAGGTATTCTAGGAGCTCACGAGGAGCATACCTATAGAATATCTCAACCAACTCCTCATCCTCAAACTGAAACCTAGGATAAGCCCCCAGCTCTACAACAGCCTTATAAACCTCCTTAACCAAAGGTAGAGCCTCAACACTACCCCTAACCAGAACCTCGTCACCACGCTTAACACCAGTACAGTAGTCGACGAGAAGCCTAGCAAACCTATCCAAAGCCTTCAAGCCCTAACACCGATTAGAATACCCAGGCGAAACCTTTAAAACCATATACTCAGGGGAAACCGGTTTTTACATTATAAAATAAAACTTTTGGTTTATAATAGCTAATGTGAAGCGGCGGGGTTGGTATGACCAGGAAGAGAGTTTTAATCTTAGGAGGCGGACCTGGGGGGGTAGTAGCAGCAAACAATATTATTAGAAGACTTAGGGGAGACGATGTCGAGGTCACATTAGTGGATAAAACAGGATACCACGTGTTCCAGCCAAGCCAGCTCTGGGTTATGACTGGGCAAAGGGAGCCTGATGATATTAGAAGACCCCTTAGACTCCTTGAAAGGAAGGGTGTAAAAATTGTGGTTGACGAAGTTAAAGCTATTAGACCCGAGAACCACGTTGTTAACACTAATACTGGAGAGCTACCCTACGACTATCTTATAGTAGCTCTAGGTAGTGTGCCCGAGGTCTCAAAGATACCAGGTTACGAGTATAGCGTGTGCACACCCTGGACTATAGAGGGGGCTCTTAAGTGTAGAAAGCTACTAGCAAGCTTCAAGAAGGGTAGTATCGTAGTAGCACCCCTCTCGTGGCCCTATAAATGCCCTCCAGCCCCCTTTGAGGCGGCCTTCATGGCGAAGTACTTGTTAGAGCAGAGGGGTGCTGTTGAAGGCTCTAATGTAACTGTGCTTCATTTCTGGAAAGAGCCCATGGAGCCTTTCGGGCCCTCGATGGCATCAGCTTTCAAGAAGTTCATGGATATGTATGGTATAAGCTTCATAGGCGGGGTTGAGGTTGAGGGTTTCGAGGATAGACATGTTGTAACGAAGAGGGGGGAGAGGATAGAGTATAACCTAGCCATAGCAGTTCCACCACACAGCCCGCCAGAGCCTGTTGCAAACTCCGAGCTAGGAGATCCAAGTATAGGGGGGTACATGAAGGTTGATAGGAGGACTCTCAGATCGCCTAAGTATGATAACGTCTACGGTGTTGGGGACGTGATAGCTCCAAGCCTAGGTATAGGCATGGCGGGTGTGTTCGCTCACTTCCAGGCGGAGTATGTATCTAGTAGGATTGTAGATGAGATTAAGGGTGCTTATATGGGGGAACATTATAATATGAGCGGTGTATGCGTAATGGACATGGGCTATCTCGGTGCAGCTGTATACTGTGATTTCACTAGGAGGATAATGAGCGGTGAGTATCCTGATTGCGTGATCCTAGGCGGTATGAAGGCTTTTAGAGCTGTTAAGTACGCGTTTGAGAGGTACTGGTTGGATAAGTGGTTCTAGGGTGACCGGGAGTGGCAGAGGGGAAACCTAGAGTAGATGTTCTACTAGCGATGTTTGAGGGTGTCAGAGAGGAGGATGTTGAGGAGATAGAGAGGGTTCTTAAAAGCGTTGATCTTAAGAAGCTCGCACTCTTAATGAAAGAGCTGTCCGACAATGCTGATGCTATACTAAGCCTCATAGAGGTTGCTAAAATGCTTAAGGAAACAGGGACTACAGCTGCCTTAACAGGGTTACTGGAGGTTTCAGATGAGACTTTCAATGCCATAGCTAGAGCTGAGGTTATGAAGGCTGTGGGTAACCTCATGATGCTTGTTTACATGCTCTCTATGTTTGACAACTTCATGCTCATGAGGGTTGCGGAGACAACACCTAAATGTGTTGATGTAGCGGTTAAAGAAGCTTCTAAGGTTGAAAGAGGGTTGGGGCTTTTAGAGCTCCTAAGCATTATGAGGAGTCCTGAGATGGCGGCAGCTCTTAAAGCCTTCACATCTATTGTGAGGTGTATGAGAGGTAAAGGCTAACTCTAATCCACTTTAAACTCCTTTTTACCTCGATTCACGTTTTAAGGCTAGCTTGAGAGTTTACCCTTAAAGCAGGTGGTTAGCATACCCAACCCTGGGTTTCGAGGATGCTAGCTAGGGATTTCGACCCACTTATATACTATGAGGATTTAAGCGGGGATGCTGTTAAGAGTGTTGTAGAGGTTTTCAATAGAGAGGTTGAAGAGCTAGTAGGAGGGCTGGCTAGGATCCACTACGAAAGGCTTCTCGACTACCTGAAGAACCCTAGAGTTACTAGTGCTACTTTGATTAAGGATGGTGTAGTAGCCATATATAGGGGGTTGAGAGACGAGGTTGTGCTTCTCAAGGACGGCAGAAGGATTACACTACATAGTAGTAGTGATGCGATTCCCTCTTCTGTTGAAAGAGTTGAGGGATCCGACAGCCTAGTTGCTATCAACTACTCTATAATGGGGGCTGATGAGAGTAGAGTCTACATAGTGGATGTTAGTGGAAAGCCTTTATACGTTCTAGAGGGTGTGGTAAGCGATTTCGCTATAAAGGAGGGGGCATTGTATTATGTGAGGAGCTATAGGGATGCCAAGCCCCCTGACGGTGGGGGTACCCCAACGGATAGGGTTGTCAAGCTGGTTAACGGGGAGGAGAAGGTTGTCTGGGGTGGGGGTTTCGTTGGTGATGGCGAGTCGATAGGTATTGTTTACTCTCCAGATCTTAGGAGGGCTCTGGTATCAGTGTATAGGGGGTGGTCTCGGTCTAAGCTGTACCTTGTAGACCTAGACTCCATGTCCTCGGAGCTCCTTGAGGGTAGCGATTATAATGTTATCCTAGCTGGGTGGGGTAAGGATTACGTTTACATTAGGAGGAAGGCTGATGGTATGGAGGTTGTTGTTGGCGGTAGAGCTTTCAAGGTTGATAGGCCTATTGATAACGCTATCGCTACCGGGGATAAACTTCTTCTAGTCGAGAATGTAAGTGCTTCTCATAGGGTTAAGGTTTACAACCTAGAATCTATGGAGCTCCAGGAGCCCTTGAAGGGCGAGCGTTTCACAGTACTCTCGGTAGACGGCTTCAATGGAAGGTTCCTATTACATAGGACTAGCTTCGCAAAATCGTATTCCCTAGACCTGGTGGATGGTAGTAGTGTTACAACTGTTGATGAGGGGGTTACAGTTAAGGATGCAGCTACCCTAGATTTGTGGATTGAAGGGCATGATGGCGTTAAGATACACGGGTTCCTTATATCTAAGGGTGGTAACGTTAAGGGAGTTATACTCTACGGCTACGGTGGGTTCGCTCAAAGCCAGATGCCAAGGTATACCTTTACATACCACTACCTACTAGACCTAGGCTACGCTATAGCAATAGCTAACATTAGAGGCGGTGGGGAGGAGGGGGAGTGGTGGCATAGGGCTGGTATGCTTAAGAATAAGGAGAATACATTCAAGGACTTCGCCTCCTTCGCTAGATTCTTCAAAAGCCTGGGGTTAAAGGTTGTAGGCTTCGGCGTAAGTAATGGAGGTCTAACAGTAGGAGCGGTTATAACGAAGTGGCCTGAGCTACTAGACGCTGCAGTCATAGGATACCCCGTGCTAGACATGCTTAGATACCATAAACTCTATGTAGGTAAGTACTGGATACCAGAGTATGGAGACCCGGAGGATCCAGAGATGAGAGAATACCTGCTAAGCTACAGCCCATACCACAACATTCCAAGAGATAAAAAGTTACCACCAACACTAGTATACACAGGCATACACGACGATAGAGTACACCCAGCACACGCAATAAAATTCACTGTAAAAGCAAAACTACTAGGACACCCAGTATACCTAAGAGTGGAAACCAGATCAGGACACCGTGGAGCTCAACCACAAATAGCAATCCTTGAATCAGCCTACATAATAGCCTTCATAGAACAACTACTAAATCCGCAAAGCGCAAAAACACTACCCACATAAAAGACCCGTACAGCCATTTACATTCCAGAGACCCTTAATACCCCATAATCTATCCAACCAACGTTACCATCCCTAGAACATGGTTTTCCTCAAGAGGCAGAACTTACAACTGAAAGCCGCCTTTCAAAGCGGGGATAGATAGGAAAGGCTTAACTAGAGTGGAGAGAGTCATAGAATGAAAAGATATAAGCTCCAGTTGAAGTACGAGATGTGCAGTGCTTAGGGCTCTAGGCAGATTAAGGTTTTAGAGAGTGTGGAAGGTTACCTGTACCATGAGAGATACGAGATTGACGGTCTCCTAGTGGTTAACTATGCTGATTAGATTATATTATTTAATTGAAAGATATGTTCAATCTTCTTATTCTTACCACGTATTCATCACTTTATCATCGTAATTGAAAACAATCCCACTCATTTGAAGTTTTTAATTGTAATAGTAAATAAGCATTTATAAACCCCCTATCTCCAGTTCACAATTTGAGGTGATTCGATGAGCAGTTCTACTACTAATTCTAATCTTGTTAGAATAACAGTTAAGGTTAATGGGGTGACTTACACTCATGAGATCCCGGCTAGGATGCTTTTGGTACACTATATTAGGGATGTTTTAGGGTTAACTGGCACTCATGTAGGGTGTGATACCAGCAATTGCGGGGCTTGCACCGTTATTCTTAACGGTAGGGCTGTTAAATCATGCACTCTCTTCGCCTTTATGGCTGATGGTGGTGAGATTGTAACCATCGAGGGTATTGGCGGGGACGGCAAGCTTCACCCATTACAGGAGGCTTTCTGGGATAACCATGCCCTCCAATGTGGTTTCTGCACTCCAGGCATGATAATGAGCTTATACGATTTCCTCGGTAGGAATCCTAAGCCTACCGAGGAGGAGGTTAGAAGAGCTATTGAAGGTAACCTTTGTAGGTGTACAGGGTACGTTAACATTGTGAAGGCAGCTTTGCAGGCTGCAGAGCGTATGAGGAGGTGAGGGTTTGTGGAAGCTAGTAGAAGGTATATAGGTGCACGTGTTAAACGGAAGGAGGATCCGAGGTTTATAACTGGTAGGGGTAGGTATGTTGATGATATACAAATGCCTGGGATGCTCTACGCTGCATTCCTGAGAGCTTCCTACGCTCACGCTAAGATAAAATCCATAGACGTCTCTAGGGCTGAGAGGATACCGGGTGTTGTAGGTGTATTCACCGGGGACTACTTTAAAGGTAAAGTAGCGCCTTTAATGACAGCATGGGCTCTAACCGGGGCTGATCTTAAACCCATTAAATGGCCTGTTGTAGCCTACGATAAGGTTAGATTCACGGGAGACATAGTGGCAGTTGTAGTGGCGGAGGACCCCTATGTAGCCTATGATGCCTTAGAGGCTATAGATGTTGAGTACGAACCTCTACCGGTTGTTGTTAACGTTGAGGAGGCGGTTAAGCCGGGATCTCCTCAACTCCACGATGAAGCCCCCGGAAATGTTGCTTTCACCTGGAGGCTTGTAGGCGGGGAGAGCTTCGACGAGGTGTCTAGAAAGACTGGTAGAACTACGAGCTTTAGGTTGGTTAATCATAGACTTATACCGAGTGCTATGGAGACTAGGGGTGCAGTAGCCCTCTACAACAGGTGGACTGGTGAGCTAACACTTTGGGTTACATCCCAGAATCCCCACGTTCACAGGTTGATCGTATCATCTGTTCTAGGTATTCCAGAGCATAGATTACGGGTTATAGCCCCGGATGTGGGCGGGGGTTTCGGTAGTAAGATCCCCGTATACCCTGGAGAGGTCATAGTATCTAGGCTGGCTATGGATCTAGGTAGGCCTATCAAGTGGGTTGAGACGAGGAGGGAGAATTTCATAGGAACGCATCATGGAAGGGATCACGTGCAATATGTTGACGTAGCCTTTACAGAGAAGGGCGAGGTTTTAGGTATTAGGGTTAGAGCCTTAGCTAACATGGGAGCCTACCTTACAACAGCAGCCCCAGGAGTACCCACAATTCTATTCGGTACAATGCTATCCGGCCCCTATAAGATTAAGTCTGTCGATGTAGAGGTTAGAGGGGTTCTAACAAACACTACGCCGGTTGACGCCTACAGAGGTGCTGGTAGACCTGAGGCTACATACCTATTAGAGAGAGCTATGGATATCGTTGCTAGAGAGCTAGGCATGGACCCAGCTGTTGTTAGGAGGAGGAACTTGATAGAGAAGGCCCCATACACAGCGGTCACAGGCCTCACATATGATAGTGGTAGTTACCTAGAGGTTTTCGAGAAAGCCCTAGCAATGGCTGGATATGATGAGTGGCGCGAGATCCAGGCTAAGGCTAGAGCTGAGGGGAGGCTAATAGGTATAGGTATATCGAGTTACATAGAGATGTGCGGGCTAGCACCCTCTAGGATAGCTAGAGCCACTGGTTTTGGGATGGGGCTATGGGAGAGTGTAACCCTTAGAGTGCACCCTACAGGTAAGGTTACAGTGTTAACAGGATCCCACCCACACGGCCAGGGTGAGGAGACATCGTTCGCCATGATTGTAGCTGATGAGCTAGGCATACCTATTGAGGATGTAGATGTAGTCCACGGAGATACCTCCCAAACACCTTTCGGGATGGGCACTTATGGTAGTAGAACCCTCCCAGTAGGGGGTGGTGCTGTAGCCCTCGCGGCTAGGAGAATTAAAGATAAGGCTAGGAAGATAGCAGCCGCCTTACTCGAAGCTAGAGAGGAGGATATAACCTTCTCTGGAGGCAAGTTCTACGTCGTAGGGCACCCGGAGAAGTCTGTAACATTCCAAGACATAGCCCTGGCTGCGTACACTGCAGATAAGCTACCTCCAGGGCTAGAACCAGGCCTTGAAGCGGTGGTCTTCTACGACCCTGAAAACTTCACATTCCCGTACGGGACGCATGTGTGCGTAGTAGAGATTGATAGGGAGACTTTCAAGCCCAAGATCTTAAGGTATGTTGCAGTAGACGATGCAGGTGTTATTGTTAATCCGTTGCTAGCTGAAGGTCAAGTTCACGGAGGCGTTATACAAGGTTTAGCCCAAGCCCTCTACGAGTACGCTGTTTACGACGAGTCAGGAAACCTCCTATCAGCTGGGTTCAACGACTACATGATACCAACTGCTGTAGACGTTCCTAATGTTGAATCGTATTTCGTTGAAACACCGTCACCCCACAACCCGTTGGGCGCTAAGGGTATAGGTGAGACCGGCACTATAGCCTCAACCCCAGCTGTTGTCAATGCTGTCTTGGACGCTCTAGCGCATTTAGGCGTAAAACACATCGACATGCCGTTGACACCTTACAGGATATGGCTAGCTTTGAAGGAGAAGGGGGTGATCTAGGTGTACCCACCTAACTTTAACCTACTAACGCCTAAATCTCTTGAGGAGGCTTTAGAAATGTTAGCCAAGTACGGTTCCGAGTCGAAGCTTCTAGCCGGGGGTCAGAGTTTAATACCCCTCTTGAAACTTAGGCTTACCAAGCCGAAGTACATCATATACCTTGGAAAGCTACGAGAGCTTTCCTACGTAGAGGAGAGAGCCGACTACATAGCCGTGGGAGCTTTAACAACACATTTTGAAATAGAGAGATCCGAGATACTGGCCTCTAAATGCCCCTTACTTAGCGAGGTAGCGTCAAAGATTGGAGATCTCCAGGTAAGAAACATGGGAACCATAGGGGGTAGTCTAGCGCACGCAGACCCAGCAGCAGACTATCCAGCAGCGTTAACGGCCTTAGAAGCAGAGGTTGTCATAAGGAGCTTGAAGGAAACCAGAGTTGTTAAGGTTTCAGATCTAATTAAGGGGGTGTACACCACAGATCTTAGACCTGATGAGATGATTGTAGAGGTTAGAGTACCGAGGCTGGGAGGTAGGGTTGGCACAGCTTACGAAAAGCTAGCTTTTAGAGCAACAGATTTTGCGATAGTGGGAGTAGCTGCTGTGCTAGAGCTAGATCAGGAGGGTAGGGCTAGGAGAGTTAGGCTAGGATTAACTGGTGTTAGCGATAAACCCATTAGACCTAGAGGTGTCGAGGAGGAACTTGAAGGTAAACTTGTCAGCGAGGATCTCATAGTTAAAGCCTCTAAGAAAGCTTCAGAGGGCTTAAACCCACCTTCAGATATAAGGGCTTCCTCTGAGTATAGAAGAGCTATGGCAGAGGTTCTAGCTAAGAGAGCCCTCCTTAGAGCGTTTAAAGCTGCCTCGATGTAACATCTCAAAAGATCTTTTAAACAACATTTTTTAAACTCTCCTATTTTCCTAAACCTTAGGTGGTTTCGTGACCTTCAGTGCTTCCAACAGTACAGGAGAGGTTCCAGGCTTTGAGGAGGCCCTAAGCGGGGCTAGGGTGGTTAAGGTTGTCTCTAAAGACCTCAAGTCTCTATCATTAGATGATATAGATGAAGGTCTTAGACTTAAAGGGTACATACCCGATAGGAGTATAGTCTTAGCTGTATATCTAGCTTTGAAGCTGGGTAAACCTCTTCTAGTTGAGGGGGAACCGGGTTGCGGTAAGACAGAGCTTGCTAAAGCGTTAGCCGAGCTTCTAGAAACAGATCTTATAAGACTTCAATGCTACGAGGGTATAGAGGCTTCCCAGGCAATATACGATTGGAATTACCCAAAACAGCTTATAGCCATAAGGCTCCTAGAGAGATCTTCTAGTGTGGAGGAGATAGAGAAGGAGATTTACTCTGAGAAGTACATAGTCAAAGGACCTCTCCTAAGAGCTATTATACATGAGAAGCCCGAGCCTCCCGTTCTCCTGATAGATGAGATTGATAGGGCTGACGAGGAGTTCGAAGCTTTCCTACTAGAGTTCCTATCAGAGTTCCAGGTAACCATACCAGAGCTTGGAACTTTTAAGGCCAAGGTTAAGCCTGTAGTAGTATTAACATCGAATAGAACGAGGGATGTTGGAGATGGGCTTAGGAGGAGGTGTATATACCTATACCTAACATACCCGGATAAGCAGAGAGAGGTAGAGATAGTCCTCTCCAAGGTAAACGGTGTTAGTAGGGAGCTTGTAGAGAAAGCTGTAGATATAGTTAATAAGATAAGGTCTCAAAAGGATATACTCAAGAAGCCTGGAATCTCGGAGACGATAGAGTGGGTTAGAGCTCTAGCCGAGCTAGGGTATAGCGATATAACATTCCAAGCCTTAAAGGACACAATTACACTATTGGTGAAGGCCAAAGAAGATCTAGACAAGCTGGATTTAAGAAACCTTCTAGGGATAGAGGCGTAGCTCGGTGCTAGTCCTAATGGAGGTAAAAAGGTGTGGGCCTAGCGGTAGTATAGCCTCAGATCCCCCATCCTTAACACTATTACCGCTTAGATGTGGCTGGAGGTGGATAGCGTTTGACGGCTCCTCCTCAGCCTGAAGATAGAGGAATTCTCAAGGAGGGCTTCCAACCCAGCTCCTCCGAGTCTACGAGTTGTGGCTCACAACTGCATAGCTCGGAAGGTTGGGTTGGATACAGTGATGACCTGGACCTGGTTGGTAGACTCGTTGATTTCGCTAGGTTGCTAAGATCTCATGGTATTAAGTGTAGCCCAGCTGAGTTAATTGAGGCTTTTCAGGCTGTTAAGCTACTCAACGTCAGAAGTTTAGAGGATTTAAGGGCTGTGCTTAAGTTAACCCTGGCTAAGAGGGTTGAAGATTACGAGGTCTTCGACTCCCTCTTCAACTCGTTCTGGGCCTTCAAGTACCTAGACCTACCTAAACCTAGAGCCTCTGTACGAGTTATAATTGAAGGTGAGTTGGATGCTGTATCAAGGTTTCTAAGCGTTTACAGCCCCCTGGAGGTGATGTGGAGGGATGTCTACAAGCCTGCTACCAGCCCGTTCAGGTCTAGAAGTATAGGGAGAACTCTTAGAGCTTATAGGAGAATCCTCTCCCTACAGTATGGGAGGAGGAGGGTTAGAAATACTATAGGGTTTATTGACTTTAGGAGATCTATGAAGGCCTCGCTTAGAACATTTGGGGAGCTTGTAAAACTGGTTAGAAGTCGGAGGAAGAAGAGTAAGGCTAAGCTAGCTGTACTACTAGACGTAAGCGGGTCTATGAGAGACCACTGGGGCCTTATTGTAGATGTGCTCAGAGCTCTTAGAAACCTACCTTCAGGTAGCTATAAGGCGTTTATCTTCAGCACTAGGCTGGTAGATGTAACCAGCCTTATTAGCTTAACAGAGGGCTTTGAGGATATAGTGGGTAACATTTTAAAAGAGTTTAGCATATGGGGTAGCGGTACTAGAATTGGAGAGGCTCTGCGAAGGCTCCTAGAAGCTATGAGATTTAATAAGAGCTGGTGTCTCATTATAGTAAGCGATGGGTGGGATCTAGGAGATCTAAGCGTCCTAGAGGAATCGCTGAGAACACTTAAATCCATATCAGGTCATATGGTCTGGGTAACCCCTTACAGATCCGAGAGGGGCTTCAAGCCTGAAACAGCGTGTCTGAGAATAGCCTTAAGGTACGTTGACAAGCTCCTACCACCAACCTCCCTGGAGAGCCCCAGGATTCTCAAGATGTATTATAGGCGGTAACACATGTTATTAGCCTTCCTTAAATCCTCAGGAGTATCTATATCAAGTAGAACCCCTGGATCCTCTACATCGACTACAACCATCTTATCCCTGTACTTATGGAATATAGCCCTAGCCCCTATATCGCCTTTAAGATTCAGTAATTCACCTCTTAAACTAGAATCTAGTAGAACGGGAGTGCCTCTAACCCCTCTATGGGAGGGTGCTACGATTAGAGGCTTCAGACTCCTATACACGTCGAGGAGCTTCAACACTGTACTTCTTCTCACAAATGGAGTGTCCCCATTGAAGAACATTATAGCATCAACACCCCCTTGAATCTCCATAATAGCCCTCCTCACCGAGGAGCTTAAACCCTCAGAGTAACTCTCATTAACCACCACCCTGAACATACCTAGAATAGACCTATCAATACTCCTGTAGACAGCCTCATGCATATATCCTAAGACTAAAACCCTCTCAGAGAATAGCCCTACTCCAGCTACAAGATCCAAAACGTGCTGTAACAGAGGCTTACCACAAACAGGAGCTACCAGCTTGTTAAAACCCATCCTCCTCGACAACCCAGCGGCTAAAACAACTGAAGCCACTCTCAAGTCTATCTCCACTCTAGAAACCACAGGGTCTAAATATTAATTACAAAGTTTGTGAGTAGAAGTCGATTTTAATCTCTCTTAGAACACATATTTATTAAGGATAGACTACCCTATACTCGATAGAGGGCTTAGGGCGGGTTAGTGTGAGTGAGGTTAATGTAGTTGATCTAAGTGTCGAGAGTCCAAGGTGCGGTGGGGTTTTAGCGGCTTTGCTGACCAATATTAGAAAGGCTGGTAGAGGTTCTAAGCTTGTCTTAGTAGGTTTTCAGAGTTTAGAGAGGGATCTCGAAGAGGCTTTAAGGCTTCTTGAAGGCTATGGTGTTATAGGGGTTATTGATAGGGATTTCCAGAGGATTGTTATTGTTAAGTTGAGGTAACCGGTACTCTAGCTTCCTGTTCTACCTGACCCTCGGATCTGGCAAGTTTTCTAAGAGGATCCCCTTTAACCTTGGTTAAGAACTCCCCTGAACCCCCTCTCCTATAAGCTACGATCCCAGCTATTATACTTAGGGCTAGCTCTTCAGGTGTTATAGCTCCAATATCAATCCCCGAAGGTGCTACTACTTTTTTGAGCTCATCGAGCTTCCTACCTCCCCTTAGCAGTATTCTAAGCACTTCCTCGGCTCTGTTAACGCTAGCTATGAGGAATATACGCTCTAGGCTTTTGTCAACTAGGAAGTTTATTATCTCTACGTCGAGCTCCGTCCTACCCATAGTGGCCACTACAGCGTAGGTGTGCCTATCATATCTAAGCTTCGACGCCTCAGATAAGCTGTTAACCACCACGTCAGCCTCCGGGTACTCCTCTCTCGAAGCCGTAGAGTCAACAACCGCGACTTTAAACCCTACCACGCTAGCTAGCTTAGCGAGGGCTTTAGAAACCCTGTTATTCCCGAAGATTATAACCTGAGGCTTAGGGTATACTGGTTCTACATATAATAGAACTTCTCCACCACAGGGGGTTCCAACCTCAATGATATCCTCACTAACCTGTCTAAGCTCGCTCCCAGACATAACCAGCTTTAACAACCTAGGAGACCCCCTCTTCAAGGTATCAAGAGCTGCAAGGACCACAGCGTTCTCACTACACCACCCCCCAAGCCAGCCTAAAACCCTACCGTCAGGTAATATAACGCCTTTAGCCCCTACCTTGGCAACCGCCGACCCTTTAACGCTAACAACTGTTGCCACAACAAACTCCAACTCCTTAACCAACAGAGATTCTACAAGCCTAAAGAAATCGTGGAAACTCTCATCATACCTAATAGGACTACTACTCAAAGGTAACCACCATAGCAGTACTAGGAATTGAATAACTTAAACTCTTATATATATGAGGTGGGCCCAGCCCACCTTTTAAGTTTCACATGAATTCACATGAGCCACATAATTTAACGTAGCACGTGGGATTAGGAGCACTTTAAACTCCTAAACACCTCATACTTGACCGCCTGAGGTGGTTCAGACTTAAGAGGAACTAGAGTTGAGGAGACCTCTAGACCTCATAGTAGAGCATGAGATGTGGGGGCTTCCCTAGGGAGATGAGGCTTTTAGTTGTAACTAGGTAGCTCAGCGTCTAGAGGTTTAGTAGTTGGTTCTTTAGATTGTTGACTACATCGTTTATTATATTGCGGGCTATACTATCTAAGACTCTCCCTCCTATCGATGCCGCTAGGCCCCCTACAGTGCCTTCGAACACCCAGTTGATCTTAGACCCAGTATTGATCTCGTCTATTGTAAATGTTAGAGTGAAATCTAGGGTGCTACCGGCACCTCTACCCCTACCCGTGACTTTGGCGTGGCTGTGCTCTCTAGCTTCCACGAACCTAGCCGTAACTGTGGCGTCGCCTCTTAAAGGCCCTATGTTGATGGTTAAATCAACTTTAAACTCACCCTCACCCGTAACCTCCACGTTCTTGAAGCCTGGAAGTGCTCTAGCGAACTTTCGGGGGTCTACTAGAAATTGGTATACCTCGATACGGCCTTTAGGAACTTCGAAGAACCCTTCATACTTCAACCTCAAGGAAGGACACCCTCCCGTTATTTCATTGTAATTGTGTTTCCCAGCGTACTCTACGTACTCCCTATACTATAAACGCTTGGTTGACCACATCCTGGAAATCCCTAGGTAGCACTCTACCTCTCTCCACATGATATCTGTAGAGTCTCTCCAGGAACTTTACCAAGATAGGGCAGCCATCGTACTTACCATCCCTATCACACCTACCAACTCTACCTTCAACAGTAACCATTAGGAGACATTGCGTAGTCTTCTTATCAAAATAGGGGCAGAGTTTATGATACTTCCTGGCAGTCTTCATCATTAACGCCACCCACCTCCTCTCAGCGTCCTCCTCTGGAGTTTTTGTTAAAGTCTCCCCATCTCTCGTCAAAACGCTCACCCACTAGTTGTTTACTAACATTTTAGGTTTAAAAATAGCAATTCTAAACCTTAAGGATGGCGCTACATAAAACTGTTAACTCTCCACATCCTATAGCCTCCCACCTCCCCCCTTTAACATAGTTATGTATGATAACATATATTTACAACCGAAAGCCTCGCCTTCCAAGGCGGAAGTGGAGAGGTTTAAGGCTAGGTTAATACAACTATAATTGAGCCGCCCAGTGTGGGAAGAGAGATCTCGATGGCCCCACTGGGGCCGTGACCCCCAGCCCTGAAGTGTGATGCCCCTAGGATGGAGACGCTGAAATGGTTATGTGAGCACTTCTGAGCGGAGGATCCAGCAAACCGCTTGAGGGAGGCTTTAAAAAGCCTTCTGGGGATGCAGGGGGGAGGAGGTCGTATCCTAGAGCCAAGCCAAGGGCTTTCATGGGGTACGATATCAGATAACATAAACCCCATGAAGCTTGAGCCCCTGACTGAACGAGATTAAGGGTGTATAGTGGTATTTAGGTTTAAGAGCTGTAACAGCCTATCTCTTATCATTCTTAGGGATGAGCTAGGTCTGCTTCTACTATCTCATGGTGGGCCCGGGGGGATTCGAACCCCCGACCTCCCGGTTATCAGCCGGGCGCTCCACCAAGCTGAGCTACGGGCCCCCCAGGTTATAGGTATTCGCCTGAGGGTTTAAGAGTTACTATTAGAAGCGTTTAGAGGGTTCTGTGGCTCACGCGTACTACTACATCTTAAGTGGTATGTGTCTTGCCACCCATATCCATCCTTGTGGGGCTGGGTGTGGTGCTATCGTGTAGTCCGATCTCCTAAGTCTAAGGTTTGTTGATATGCTGTTCTGAGGTATTATTATGGGCTCGTCTACCAGTTCTAGGAACTCTATGTCGGCCTCGCTATCCCCTATTCCCACTATCTTAGGTCTGCCAATCGTCACGATCTTTAGTATTTCAAGTAGTTTTAGTACTGCCTCCCCTTTACCCCTATGCGACCCTACATGTAGGAATCTCCTGCCTAGGAACGTATTTAACCCCGATCTGGAGAGCTTCTTGGAGGCCTCCTCTAAGCACTTCCTATCATCGCTCCACACAACCTCTAGGAACAACCTCTTTGTTGCTAGGAGAGCTTCTAAGCCTTTCAAGCCCAGTATCCTCTCAGCATCCTCTAGGCTTGCTCTCGATAACCTTATACTCTTGCAACCCTCCAGAGCCTCCTCCACCATATGCTCGAAATCTGTTATAAGATCTCCTAGAGGGTTGCATTGTAGACCCTTAATTTCGATGGGGTCTTCGAAGAGTGGCAGGTGTGTTGTAGAACATATTGCTCCACCCATCTCAACAACAGCTATTAAACCTTCACTTGCAAAGCCTAGCTCCTCGCCTAGGTATAGGATTTCATGGGCTGTTTTAGCTGTTACAGGTACTACTGGTATGTGGAGAGCGTTGAGGAGCTCTACAGCCTCCCTTACCCCATCCCTACTACCGTTATACCCAATCATACTTCCATCGATATCCGTTAGGATAACCACTTTAGCCTTATACAACATCCCACCAACAACCCCTAGTATCCAGTATCAACCGCTATCTCGCTTAACGAGAGATACTCAGAGATAACCTTGCTGGGGTCTACGTGGTTTAGAGTATAAATTCTAGGCTGGGGAGGCTCCTCCTCATAGTAGTAGTTTTCTATCAGCGTAACCTTGATTTTAACCTTAAGATCGTTATCAGCTAGAGAGGAATGATATATAGCACCGAGACTCTCGGCAGCCATCCTAGCTAAATGCTCATCCCCCTTCTCAGCGTGTATATGAGGGCTTCTCGTCTCAACCTGGAGTATCCTCACACCCTCAGGTGCCAGGGGGCATGTCTCTCCTTTAAACTCAACGTTCACATAACATTGTTCTAAGATTGCTACAAGCTCCTCTGTCTCAACAGCGAATCTCCCAGCCCACGGTATTTTAAGGGCTAAATCTAGGCTCATAGCGTGTTCTCCGCTATTAGCGGTCTTTACAACATCTGTCTCCACCTTCTTAATATTGGATAACGCGTTGTTAAGGATTGCGTTTGTATGCATTGAAACCCTACCCCTCTTCCTAAATATAACATCTCCTGTAGGCAACTTACCCTTATGAGGCCATACTATCCTAACCATTGGATACCTTGATTCAAGCATTGCTAAACCAGTATAGTAAGCCATTGCATACTCGCTAACAGCTCCTGGAACGTAGTTATCACTATCTATGAAGCCAACATACCTAGCCCCAAGCCATGACGCTACGAGAACACCTAGTATCATGCCCTCACCCTTACCATACCTAACACCGCTACCATCCAGCATCCCTCTAAGCTCTGTATCCGAGAGAACCTCAACCCAAACACTATCCCTCTGATGAACTACAACAGCCCTCCTCCCGGAAAGCCTATTCATAAGCTTTACGATCTCAACCTCGTGACTATAAATATCAACACTCTCCCTGGAAGAAGCAGAGACAACTATAAGGGGGGAAGCTAGAGGAACCGCCTTGATAACCCCCTCGAAAACCCATGGATCCTCGTCCTTAACAGGGACAACTATAGCCGTCTTAGAGGCCATATCAACCAAACTATCTCTATCAAGCCCGAAAACACCGCTAACACCCCGAAAACCCATGCTATTCAAGCTTACAACTTCAGATACATCATAAAACCTTACAGCCCCAAACACCTCAAACCTAGCAGGTAGCCTTAGAAGCATAGCAACCCCATGATTAGTTAGGGCAGGAGAAGTTTATTAACTATCTAATTTCATAAAGCCTAAACCACCGTCCCTACGGCCAGCTAAACGCCTTCTAGCAGTAGGAGCCTGGACAAGCTGAGAGAGCTCCCAGCCCTAGCCACCACTTTCTCCTATCCTCCAGTACCTGGGCGGAGCCCTCTTCCCATCCGTCTCTGAAGGTAGTGTTAAAACTCTACGAGGACCTCCTCCTCTAATACAGGGAACCCCATTATGGTTTTAATGTGCTCTAGCTCTATACATTGGAACATTTCATCTACAAGTCTTGTAATCGATGGGGGTTCTCCAGCTGCCACCACTCTACCGTCTATCATGGTGAGCGGTATCTCCCCTCCTCCCTCACCATCGGCTAGAGGGAGTTCTACTATGCTGATATCAACTTTTATACCGTAGACTTCGGCTACGTATAGCTGGAATTCTCTTAGTACACGTTCTGTAAGCCTGCTCATAACATCTATGCCTATGTAAGCTTTAACCTCCAAACCCTATACCCTTTATGATGTGCTGGCATAAGACCCTATATTAAACGGCTGGGCTGGTAATCCCTGTTTCCCAGTTTACAACCGGGAAAAACCGCTATTTAAGACGGGTTTCCTAGAGCTCTACAGGATATAGTGTTCCATTCTCACCGTCTAGGTACACCTTATTCATCCTTACCAGCCTGTTTACAGCTCTTCTAATCTTATCCTCACTACTTATACCGGAGAACGCTCTTCTCAATTCTCTAATGTTTATACCACCACTACTTCTTACTATTTCTAGTATAAGGTTTTCCAAGCTCGCATCATCAGGTGCTATTAGGACTGTTATCTCGTCATCGACATAGACCTTCGTGAGAGCCTTCATTAGATCTGGGCCCCTCATGTTCTGTGAATCGGGGTTTTCAGGCATAGGGTTGCACCTAGATAGTAGGGTTAGCTGGAGGCTATAAATTCAACTAGAAGCCTGTTATCATTAAGAGTACTATGGAGGAGGCTATTAGGGCGAGCCACAAGATCTTATTTAGAGCGAACACCTTAGAACCGTCTAGAGGGGGTATCGGTAGTAGGTTGAAGAAAGCTAGCCAGGCGTTAACAAATGCTACAGGCTCTAGGAACGCTCTATAGCCTACAAGGCTTATAGTAGCCAGAGACGCGATGGATATAATTATGTTGGTTAAAGGACCTGCAGCAACAGAATAGAGGAAACCCCTATAATGCCAAAAACCATACAAAGGAACAGCTCTAACATAGCCAGGAGCTATTATCTTAACAGGGAGAAACCCAGATAAAAACGTAAGTAGAAGACCTGGAATGAAAGCCACAAAATGAGCAGACATGCCATACATCCTAGCAACACCCCTATGAGCCAGCTCGTGAGCCACAAAACCAATAACAACACCCACGAGAATAGGGGATACCAGCTTAGACGGGTTAAAAACATCCAGACCCTTAAAGGCGAATATCAAAGCTAGCAAAGCAAAAACCCATGAAAAAGGCTCCTCAACCTCATAACCATTTCTAATCCTCCACAAAACCCAACACCAGAAGAACGGAGAACAAGGTAACCTTATAAACGCACAACAATCTAAAGGCACAACAACCAACCTAGCTAAGGCTTACGGTGTATTAAGGTGAATTAAAAAGCTTTCAACTCCATGTAATGGATTCTGCACCATGGGGGCTCTTGTTCTGGTGTATTGCTTTGTAATCGTTGGTTTCTACTATGTTTTCTATTGCTGCACATCTGTTTTCTTCTCCGCAGGCCCCCCATGGTCTTAGTTGAGTGTGGGGGTATTTAAGCTTTACTCTACATCATCCCTAGTTAGCTAACACAATCTAAAACCGGAACATACCTCCAAGCTCCAAACAACCTAATACTCTAGGGAAGGAGATTCCCACATATTATCTCCCACTTGTATGCGGTAGACATTGCTAGGGGTTTAGGCTTCAAGGAGGTTTACATCGTTTAATATGAAGTCTCCTTGAAGCCCTTGGCTTCATTGACTTCATGTGGGGCTTTCTATCACCACCCCACCATATCATTAGCCTTTGCCCGCTTTAGGTGACCCCAGCCCACAGCTCCACCTTCACTGTCTCTCTCCTCCGGTTCATTGTTGTGGGGGAACCCCGCATCCTGTGGCTGCTCTGATTTAACATTTTAACCTCTCTAGCGGGGGAGGTCTCTATATAGTGTTTTGGTTGAAGCTTATATCCCTGTATACTAGGCTTTTTATAAGGTGAGGTTGAGGGTTCTCTAGCATCAACCCTTATAAACCAATATAAAACTTGAAACAGATTCAGAACTGGCGGGATGTTACATTCAAGGTAGAGGTGTCTTAGTGTTGTGCCCCGCCTTACCGGTCCTCCTTCATCCTCGTACCCCCCATGGGGCTGTCGGAGGATGTGAGAGGGCGGGGCCACTTAATATAAGGGTATCCTAACTCCTTTAAAGCTTCCTTCTATAGTAATAGAGGTGGGTGGTTTGTTGAGCGGTGATCTAGTGAAGGTTGAGTATGAAGGCTCACTTATATATGTTAAGATTAACAAGGATGGGTTGTATATATGCCCTATATGTGAGGATGCTCTCTTCCACACCCCTAGGGATTTAATGCTCCATATAGTAGCTCACGCTAAAGGCTATACGGAGAGGAAGGTTAAGGTTAGAAAGATTGAGGAGAGCGGTTAGTGGAAGTGTGAGTAACTCCTCCTTTACTCTTAGGGGGCTCGCTCCGTGCATGCTGTCCTCGGTAGGTCCTCAGGGCATATCTCTAGATCCCCGTACCTGTACGCTAGGTTTGTTAGAGCCTGTAATCTCAGGATGTCACAGTCCACGTTAGGAGGTAGTTTTACTACTATAGCCCTCCTTACAATCATCTGAGATCACCAGTACCAGAACTCTATGACCTTTTAGTGGTTCAAGCTTACCCTGGAGCTTTGCTGGAACATATATCCCTAGACCAAGCCCCCTAGTTGTAATCCTAGCAACAGTACCAGTAACCCAGACAATACAACCCAAAACCACAACACACCCCTATAAAGTGCTCAAGCAAACCTTATAAATTTTACTAGCGAAACAAATTTAAGGCTTGGACGCATACAAGTGAAGGTGGAGAGGAGCCAGCGTGGGGAGGGAGCTCCCGGTGAACCCGCTGGAGCCGAGGCCCCCCGACCCTGAAACGGTGATGCCCCAAGCATGGGGATCCGATTAAAAGATGAGGTGTGCGCGTCCGAGCGGAAAACCGACAAACCGCTCGGGGGAGGCGTTAAGCCTCCCAGGGATGCGGGGAGGGGGTCACTCTGACCACCTTGCCTTTTCTAGGTCTAGGGTTAGGAAGCTGTTTCTATTTTCATGGTTGTTAGTATCATTTACATGCTTTTATGTATGAGGTCTCCTTAGTGCTATTACATATGCTGATGTTGAGTGCTTGTCTAGGAAGTCACGTATGTTAAATTTACAAGGCCCCCCATGCTACTTTTATAGTTGCTGTGGCCGATGAGGTCTTGAAGCCTATGAGCCTTTTGGGCCCGAGATTGCCTGGAGGGGAGTAGAGTACCATCGGGTAACCGAGGGTTAACAGCTCCTGTAGGATGGTTTGAGTCTCGTGAACCGTTGAGAGGTAGATGGTGGGAGCCTGGAACAGGTGAATATTAGGGTAGTGGGCTGCCATCTACTGAGAAACGGTGGAAGGGGTTATGTTATCGTCTATGGCGTGTAGTGTTATCGGCCCCGATTGGATTTCGTTGGTAAAGAGGGTTCTGGGATCTAGGGATTTACTTAGGTTTTATGGGGCTCCCGCTATTTTAAATCATCTTGGGTTCTTCGATGTTTCTATTGATGGCGTAGATGGTTTTAAATGGGATTATGGTGGGATTTATGAGGTTGTTGTTAATGGTGGCGAGCTCGTAAGCGAAGCTCCCCTAGAGCCTTCTAGAGAGGTCCCCCTTAACGTTAACGTGCTAGATGTTAGGGAAATTGTCTCCAGTTTGATTAAGTTTATTGGTAGTAGTGGGCAACCTGGAATTTTCAACCCCCTTGGCTGGAAACCTATAGCCCCCCTACTCTTAGAAGGTGGTCTTAGTTTAAGTGGATGTATTAGAGTTGATGATACCACCGCTACACCCATAGACCTGGAACCACTCCACAGCGGGCTTATAGCCTCCTGCCCTAAGCCCCCCGTAACCCCTGGGAGAGCAAAGATAAAACTAGGAGTTTTCAACGTCAACGTTGAAGGTGACTTCGCTAAAACAGGCTTTCTAACCTTAGTTAAAGGTGGGGGTTACGCCTTGGCATCGCTTCCAGGAGCTCTCACAATGAAAGCTGATGGGAGTATGGAGGTTACCGTAGAACATCCATACAGAGACTACAATGTTAGCTTAATGCACATACTCTCCTTTTATAAGTTTAAAGGAGACGGGCTATTCCGAGGAGTCTCAGCTGTAATAGAAGGACCTAGAGGGTCTCTAGCTGTAGCCTCACCTAGAACCTTCGAGATCACAGCCTACAAGGGTTTTGTAACGTTAAGATTTGAGGGAGAACTCTCTCTAGCCCCTGGAGGCTATGTTGAGGCCTCCAGGCTCCTCATCGAGAGAGCCGTTAGATGGAGCGTTCACGAGACCCCCTCAAGTCCTTTAGGACATGTTAGAAGCTATAGAGTGCAACCCATACTCACATCTTTTGAAGGAGAGGTGGCTAGGTTCGCGGTGGTAAACCCTACGATGGCCGATGGGGTCTTCGAGGTTAAAACCTACTACCCACTCCTAGAAGCTAGGTTTTCAACGCTAGGAGGCTGGGTTGAGATGAGGGTGTTAAGAGACTCCATTACAATCCCCTCTCCTAGAGGATATTGTGGGCTGGTTGAGGTTAAGATTGGAAGGGCTCCTCTAGTGTCTAGGTGAGCTTAACGCTAGTGGTATGTTTTTCTCGAAAGGCCTCTCCACGACTCCCACCTCGGTTATAAAAGCTGTTATGAGCTCAGGTGGGGTTACATCAAATGAGGGGTTGTACACGTCTACATCCTCTAGAGTCAGATATGTTTTCCCCATAACAGTTCTAACCTCCTCCGAGCTTCTCACCTCAATAACTATCTCTCTCGGATCCCAGCTCCTCTGAATGGTGCTTGTGGGGGCTACAACGTAGAAGGGTTTACCTGCATGCTTAGCTGCTAAGGCCACCTGTAGTGTTCCAATCTTGTTTGCAGTATGCCCCGTCAATATTATCCTATCTGCTCCAACGAGGACTAGATCCGCCATACCCTCTAGTAGTGTTAGAGCTACAGCGCTATCTACTATTAGTTTTACAGGTATACCCTCCTTCCTAAGCTCCCAAACGTTAAGCCTAGCTCCTTGGAGTAAGGGTCTAGTCTCAGTTGTTATAACCCTAACCCTTTTACCCTCATACCAAGCGTATCTCACAACACCTAGGGCTGTACCGAAACCAGCTGTAGCTAGGGCTCCTGTATTACAATGCGTTAGGATAGCCTGCCCGTCCTCCACCAGCTTAGAACCAACCCTTCCTATCTCAACGTTAGTCTTAATATCCTCAACATATATCTTCAAAGCCTCCTCCAAAACACTGTTAACAACCCTATCCACACCACCCCTAGAGGCCTCCTCATAAGCTCTCCTCATAACCCTATCAAGAGCCCAGAATAAGTTAAAAGCCGTAGGCCTCGTTGAAGCTAAAACTCTCCTAGCAACCTCTAGATCCTCAATGAGAGCTTCTACACTTGAAGATTTACTCTCCAAGGCAGCAAGGGCTAATCCGAAGGCTGCACTAACACCTATAGCCGGAGCACCTCTAATCTCCATACCCTTTATGGCCTCAGCAACCCTCCTATACTCTCTAGTCCTCCTATAAACCTCCTCGAACGGGATAAGCCTAGTGTCAAGCCACACGAACTCCATGCTCTCAAGGTCAAAGTATAAAGGCTTAATCCTCAAAAACCTCTCCAAACTCCTAAGCTCCGCAACAACATCCCTCAAAAAGCCTACACCAGATCTACGCATACCATGAAACAGTTAAATAACTAAGAAAGTATAAGACCTCATCTCCATACTTAAAGAGACAATCTCCCCACCAGTAGGCCTCAATCAGTTAAGGAACACTACCTAACTATGACCCCTCCCCGCCTTTAAAGGGCGGGGTTTCGAACCTCTAAGTCTAGGGTGTTTTACCCCTCCGGTTGGGGATTAATGGTTTAACACCATTATGTGTTACAAGGTAGCTTTCAATATTCCTCATTACCCTTATCTCATATCTTATTCTTCTTGCTATGTTTAGTGCTGCGTTTACATCAGCGTTTATCTTTCCCCCAGCCGTATTGCAGATGTATAGTCCTCTGTGAACTCTCTTCTCGTGTACCTCACAGCATATTGAGCGTTCTTTGCTTGTGTAGTGCTCTGGTACGATTTCAACCTCTATACCATACCCTCTGAACGCTATAACCCTTGAGAGTACCCAGTGTCTCCACAGTAGCTCACAGAGCTCGCTAACCTCTCCTCTGCCCTTTAAAGAGCTAGGGAAGAGGTCGTTGGAATCCTGGCCTTCGAGGAGTTCACGTTATACTATTCACCGCTCTAGCCTCATAGTATGTTATTACCCCATACCTATCAACTATGGCTATTACAGGCTCGTAGCCAGACGACATAGATGATCTACTCCACTCAGCTAGGTCCTCTAACGTCATTAGGACACCCTCCTCTAAGACTAGTATCTCTGTTCTCCTTGATCCAATGTTTAATATCAGAGTGCCAGGTCTGGTTCCCAGCTTAGCCTTCCTACCCTTCTTCCTTAAGTCATGGTATACCATGAAAAGTGATAGTTTTATATTAAACTTCCTAGCATACTTAAGAGCCTCCTCCCACCCCGTCTTCCCCTCAATTGCAATTCTACGAGTTGCTAGGAGATGTAACGCTTCTAGGAGCTCAACATTACCCCTGAGGTCAGCAACCCCTATTCTCACCAAATTAGCACAAAACTCTTGATCTAAACACTTCTCGATAACCACCCTACCCTCATCTGTTACCTTAAGGTGGGCTTTAACCTCTACAATCACATAGATCCCTAAGTATATTGAGGGAATCACAGCTAAAAAGCTAGATTAAAGCTTTCAACCCTAAGGTGGGGAGCTAAGTATGCCAACCACCTGGTTTATTGAAGTAGCCCCATAAGCCTTCTGGTAGCACTACGTTCTAAACTCTCAATCCTGCTAAAAGGCATCTCTCCGGTAAATGGTAGCTCTTCCTTAAAGAGCTCCCCGCCTTTATGATGTTAAAGCCTGGCAAACCTCGCCTTTTCAAGGCGGGAATGGGGAGATTTAAGTCTGAGTTAACCTTTTGAAAGACTGAGAGGAGCCGGTGTGATAAGGGGGATCCGATGGACCCACCGGGGCCGGAGGCCTCCGCAAGCTGAGAAACGCGATGCTCCTAGGATGGGGATCCAAATGGAGGGATGAGGGGTGTTCTTTCAAGGCGGAGATTCGACAAACCACTTGAGGGGGCCTAGAGGTCTCCCAGGGTGCGGGGAGGAGGTTATTAGATTTGTCATGGGAGGCTCTATTAAGCCTGTTTTACGTGTTTGTAATAGGAATTAGAGTGGAACTAGTACTACCATGCCGTCCATGAGGTATCTGTAGAGCTTTCTTACATTTGATTCCCTTATTTTAACGATTTTAGCTACTACGTTCTGGTTGACGTTGTCGTGGCCGTGTAGTCTAGCTACTAGGTATACTGCGGCGGCTGCTATTGTTTCAGGTCTTTTACCGTAGAGGTTTTTGCCGTTCTTCTGGGTAGCTCTTATAAACTCCATGGCGTCTCTTCTAACCTCGTCCCCTAGTTTTAGCTCGGATACGATCTTAGCAACGTATGTTTCAACCCTACTTAGGAGCCTCTCTTGGCCTCCTCTACCGTATATTGTTTTAGCGAACTCCGCTAGAACCCCCTTCTCGTGTAGTTTGTTCTTAGCCTCCCATACGCACATGTGATCTACTTCTAGGAGCTCTAAAACCTCGTTCTGAGCTATATCCAGATTATACCTCTCAATGACCTTTAGAGTTGCAGCTGCTACCAAGCATCTCCTCTCCCTATCGCCATTAACCTTCTCCCTAGCCAGGAATCTCTGGAGTATGAAGCCTACATCCTCTCTGGCAGCTTTAGGTAGTTCAAGCTTACTAGCAAGATCGTTAGCATATTGTAAAACTACTACCCTACATACATCTCTCTTAGCAACCCTAGCCCCTCTAATCCCCTTAACCAGACTACTAGCTCTCTTAAGAGGGTTAGAGGGCTTCCTAGGCTCTATACTTACACTAATACCCATATCATGCTGGGTGTACGTTATAGGACTACCGACCCTAGGACCGCTTCTAGGCTCCTCCTTGAAAAACCTCTCAGGCTCATCGGATATAAGGTTTTCCCCTAAAACCTCACCTGTAACGGTACATACCTTATAACCCTCAGGTGTGGTAACCACCTCTCCAGGGCACTCACGCGAGGGGATGTCCTGGAAGAGCTCTACATCCCAATCCTCCAAAGCGTCTCACCTACCTCTCCTCACAGCCCCCCGGTGGCTCCTAGGGGATCTCAGCTCATAAAGTACATCCAAGCCTATGGGGATCTCGTTAAGCGAACTCCTCTCGTGAACCCTAACTACAGCATGGGGTCTCTCAACGTTACCGATAACATCTACAACTACCCCAAGCTCCCTGTATGCACCACTATCATCGCGGAAGTAGACCTTAGAGCCTAACGGTATAGGCTTCCTCCTATCCATAGAAACCACAATCAACCCCATAGGGGCTACCGACCTAACGATGCCGAGATACCTCTTCTCAGAACCATATCTGCCCATGTGGAGCCACCGGGAAGCCGTATAACACTAGTCCAAACCCGCTTTTAAAGGTATAAGCCTCCAGTATATAAAACTTTAAAGATTTAAGGCCTAGAGTAGCGGGCTAACCCTCCCCCCTCATCCTCGGGAGGCTCTATAGCATTCAAGTAGTTTGCCGGTTCTCCGGCGAGAATCACACCTCCCATCCCACTTCCAGATCCCCGGGCTTGGGGTATCACATTTCAGCTAGGAGAGAGCTTGTAGCTTAGGGGGTAGCAATCTCCTAGGAGCTGGGTGTGCGCGCGTTGTCAGGAGTTTAAGTGTAGCCGTAGCATTCTCGCAACTAGCTCGGCTTCGGGGGGCTTCAGGTTTTCCTTTCTTAGTGTAAGTGTAGTATTTTTAGTGTGGTCATTACAAGGGCTTGTGTTAGGAGTGGGTATAGGGGTGATATTAGCCATCCTCTTTGTAGTATTGAGGCTGGAAGTGCTACCAGGGGGGATGTTATTGCTATCAGCCAGATTATGTATGTTATTGAGGTGGGGTCTACCATGCTTATATTGCTTGTTTCAACAGCGTTCTTGAGCAAGTCCAGCCCGTATATTGCTATGGGTATAGATATGGCTGAGAGCACAGCTAGTATTGTTGCCTGGAGTGAGGCCGACTTAGCGTGTCTTTGAGCCTCTTCCACTAATGATAGGATCTGGTTTAACGCCTCTCCGATGCCCATGGTACCCGCTATCTTCGACGCTGAAATTATAGTTTTAACAATCCCGCTAGCTACCCTCTCAGCTTTAGCGAGCCTCTCCTCCGGTATGAGCCCCAGTCTTGCCTCCTCGACCGCTAGCCTTAGCTCTTTCATGGCTGTTGAGCTAAGCCTTCTAAACCCCAGGGCTATAGCCTCCACTACTATGGTCATACCTAGTAGGTACGCTAAGCCAGCTTCAAGTGAGACCTTGAAGTTGATTATGATAGCTATAAATGGAACGGTTATTGTTAAGAGTAGCTCGAAGTAGGATAGCCTATACTCTCCTATGGTGGGTCTAGTTGCCAGCATGGCTAAGGCCCCGGCTGGAGCTACAACAGCTGGGATAGTCACTAGGAGCACCGGGTAACCTCCGCCTAGGAGGACTAGGGGGGCTAATGCTGCCATTGACACGACGGCTGCAACCACGCCTTCCGCCACAACTCTTCCAAACTCTATATGAGATCTCCACTGATCCCTTATAGAGTCCATTGCATGTTTGAAGAGTATGAGTGTAAGTTGACCCCTTGAAACCCCCAATGTTTGAGCATTAATATAATCCCTTAGAACCTCGCTTAAACCCCTGGAGGGGGTTGTCTCGGCAAGCTTCTTTAAAGCAGTTAGAGGGTCGTAACCTAGGTTTAACAGGAATCTAAGTCTTGAAGCTTCAAACTTAGTCCAGAAGTAGCCCTCACCTTTAAGCATAGCTATGAGATCTGCTATGTTAATAGGGGTTCTAGTGTAGGGAATGAGATATGCTAACACTGCTGGGAGCTCCTTATCAACCCCAGAACCTAGGATAACCCTCCAGACTGTTGGCATGGTATAAGAGAGGAGTAGGGGGGCTAGGGGGAGTGCGAGCACAATGGGGCCCTCAAGCCCCTTTAAGAGTAGGAGAGGTGCTAGGATTGTTAGCACTATAGCTAGGGATAGGGAAGCTTTAAACATTAATCTAAAGAACCTACTGGGCTCCGGTCCGTAGAGCTCTGGATCCCAGAGCCTGTATAAGTGTAGATCAACATATGCACCAAGTTCAGCCAAAGCCCTTAAATACCCCTTCACGGCCTTAGAACCTCCCCGTACTCTGTTAAATAGAACCTTGTTACAGCTTTGTAGAAATTATCCGGGTCGACCCCAGCGAGTTTTTCCAGGAGCTCGGCCCTCCTCTCAAGCTCCTTATCCAGCTCTCCATGGGGAATTCCCAGCTTAATCCACGCCTCCTCAAGCCTACTACTAGTCTTTACAACCTCAGATGGGCTGTTGGGGTTGAAGGAGTCGTCGTGCGGGTTCAGCTTAAACACTGTAACCAAGTCCTCGTCCTGCACCTCTGTTATACTGTAAACCCTCCTCCTAACTTTACCTCCATACACTGGTACTCTTCTCACGTGGACTATGGATGTTATTAGTTTTAGGAATAATTGTGGTAAGCTTATAGGCTCCATCTGTAACCTAAGTATGGCAGCCTCGGGGCTGTCAGCGTGGAACGTGGTCATAGAGCCGTGGCCTAGTGCAGCAGCTTGAGCTAGTAGTCTAGCCTCCCTCCCCCTAACCTCCCCTACTATAACATACTCAGCTCTCCTCCTCAAAGCAAACTTAAGTAAATCCTCTAACCCTATCTCCGTTAGAGACTCGCCAGGTATTGAAACCCTGGTTATAAGGGAGTCCCAGTGTGGATTTGGTAGGCGGAGCTCAGGGGTATCCTCTATGGTTACAACTCTGTAGTAGGGTGGTATGAGGCCTGTGAGTGCTTGGAGTAACGTTGTCTTCCCAGCACCCATACTACCTATTATCACTATGAAAGCCTGAGCTTCAACTAGGATCCAAAGGTAGGCGGCCATAAGTGGGGAGAGGGTCCTAGAAGCTATCATATCTGCTAGTGTAACGGGCTTCTCAGGGTACTTCCTTATAACAAAGCTACTACCAAACCTAGAAACCTCCCTCATGAAGGTTACAGCAACCCTATAACCCTCACCTGTCAACCCCTCAGCGTAAGGTGCAAGGAGGCTAACTACCCTACCAGACTTCCTTGAAAGCTGTAGAACAAGAGAATCCACCGTAGCTGGGTCAAGCTTCAAATCAACGTCAACCCACCTAGCCGGGACAAGTCTGTGGATGACGGACACACTAGAATGATACCCCTCCAAGGCCACCTCCTCGATATTACCATCAATCATAAGAGGATATAATGGGCCGTAGCCGCTTAAAGACCTCTCAACATGATATCTCTCAGCTTCACTAGAGGGCCTAGCTATACCTGCAACGAGGTCCTTAAGCCTCTCAGCCGGTGGGGGAGGAGGCTCAATGAACCTAAGCCTAGTCATACCATTATCGTCAGTATATAGGTAGTATTGAACAGCTCCAACCCTGTAATGAGCCGAGATCCTCCAATCCTCAGGAACACCTAAACTCTCAAACCCAACCCTAGGCTTGACCTCAACCCCCCTCTCCGAGAACCTCCTAGAAAGTCTCTCAATAACAATTCTAAACATCCAACATCACCGTAAACGTTAACATTAAAGGGGGGGAAAAGAAGGATGGGGATAGATAGTGCTCAACCTATGGCTACCGTCTCCACTAAATTCTGGTTCCTAGCCTTATATGATATAACAATTGCCTTAGCATCTGAGGGGACGAGGAGGATTACTGTGTACTTAGCTCCAGGCACTAGGTTTACATTGGGGCTTCCGGAGACTATTTGAGCGTTTGTAGTGGTAGCTGCTGGTGTTATATAGTTAAACCCCGTTATAGTTATGTTAGTTCTGTAGCCGTTAACCATGTCTACTTGGACTAGAACTCTTGTGTTGTCGAAGTAGCTTTTCGTAGCTGATACTATTAACGTTTCACCTGAGGCCATTGCTGATTCAGCTGTTTTCATGAAGAACTCGTATACTATAACCCCACCTAGCACTGTGAACGCTATCAATACTATGGTTGCCACCAGGGGGGACAGCCCTCTTCTCACACCTCCCACCTCCACACCAGGTTTTAGTAGTGTAGGTTGATGGTCAATGGCTTTTAGATATCAAATACTTTTAAGACGGGCTGGTGGAGGGGGTTAGGGTGGCTTTGGGGTTGGAGCCTGTAAGGGATGTTAGGGTTTCAGGTGATATGAGGGTTTGTGATCTCGTTGAGGCTTACGGGGTTATTCATGGTTTTACCGCTTCAAGGGTTTGGGAGGCTGTGAGGATTCTAAGAGAGGGTTTGAGCGTAAGTGATTTGAGGATCCTATCGTTTACAGGTAATCTCGTGGCTACAGGGCTTAGAGGTGTTCTGGCCCAGCTTGTGAGGGGGAGGTTTTTCAACCTGGTTATCACCACTACAGGGGCTTTAGATCACGATATTGCTAGGGCCCTAGGCGGGGTCTACTATAGGGGTTTCTTTGAGGCCGACGATGTTGAGTTGAGGGAGAGGGGGGTTCACAGACTGGGTAACGTGTACATACCTGTTGAGAGTTACGGTCCTCTCGTCGAGATGTTTGTTAGAAGGCTTGTAGGGGAGGCTTCTTCTGTTAAGAGCGAGTGGGGTGTTTACGAGCTACTAAGGCGAGCTGGGGGTATGATAGAGGATGAGAATAGTATTCTCAGAAGTGCTAGCTTAGCAGGTGTAGATGTTATAGTCCCCGGTTGGCCCGACGGGGCCTTCGGGACAGCGTTGTTCATGGAGTTGCAGAGAGGGGTTGGAGTGAAGGTCAACTACTTCCAGGATATGGCGAGGCTCGCTGATACATTCTTCACAGCTAAGAAGGCTACAGCTCTTGTATTAGGAGGTGGGATTAGCAAGCATCACACGCTATGGTGGTCTCAGTTTAAAGGAGGGCTGGATTACGCTGTCTACATTACAACAGCCGTAGAATACGATGGTAGTTTGAGTGGAGCTCAGACTAGGGAGGCTATAAGCTGGGGTAAGATATCGAGGGGGGCTAAGCACGTGGTGGTCTACGGGGATGCTACTATAATCCTACCCATGATAGCCTGCTGCATCCTAGATGTGAAGCCTCTAGATTGATGTTTTAAACTAGGATCTAACCTTAAAACCCAGTACTTAAGCTTTTTAGGTCAGGCTGGAAGCTAAGAGTGTGGGTCACCCCCTCTTTACGCTACCAGTAGCATAGGGTTTAGTGGACGGTGTCTAGTATGAGTAGAAGCGAGCTAGAGAAGTTTAGGGAGATGAGTGTTGCTGAGTTCTTTTCCAAGTACAGGGAGGTAGCAGGGTTCTCTAACCCGGCTAGAGCACTATACCAAACTGTTAGAGAGCTTGTGGAGAACTCTCTAGATGCTACAGACGGGCATGGAATAGTGCCTGAGGTGAAGATATACATTGAGAGGGTTGGTGGTGAGAGGAGCTGGTGTAGGGTTACAGTTGAGGATAACGGCATAGGGGTGCCCCCAACGGTTATGTCTGAGGCCTTCGGGAAGGTCTTATTTAGTAGCAAGTACGTGTTAAGACAAACTCGCGGTATGTACGGTTTAGGGGTTAAGGCCTCAATCCTCTACGGCTGGGCCACCACAGGTAACCCTGTTGAGGTTCAATCCTCTACTAGAGGTTCTGATTATGTCTACGTTAAGAAGCTTTATATTGATACGAAGAGGAACGAGCCCGTCGTAGTTGAGGAGGCGCAGTTCAGGAAGAACGTTTCATGGCATGGGACTAGAGTGTCTCTTATCATAGAGTGTGACTGGCAGAGAGCTAAAGCTAGGATCCTAGAGTATGTTAGGAGAACAGCTGTTATAGCACCTTACTCCGACATAATACTGCAAACCCCCGATGGAGAAATTCTATTCTTCCCTAGAACTACGAGGAAAATGCCTAAACCCCCTAGAACAGCTAAACCCCACCCTCACGGTGTTGACGTGGAGACGTTAAAGCAGATGCTACGAGCAACCAAGGCTAAAACCCTCCTAGACTTCCTTGAATCTGAGTTTCAAAGTGTTGGAGAGCAATCCGCTCTTGAGTTCTTGAAGGTAGTTGGTTTAAAACCCGAAATGAAGCCTAGAAGGCTTCTTAGAAGTGAGAACGACGGGCTCCTAGTAACCATGGTTGAAGCCATGAAATCATTCAAGTTTAGAGCTCCCCGTAGTGATTATCTAAGCCCGTTAGGGGAGGAGCTTATAAAAATAGGCTTGAAGAGGATGTTCAACCCAGAATGGGTTGACGCCATAAAGAGACCTCCTAGGGCATACCAAGGCCACCCATTCATAGTAGAGGTTGGGATGGCCTATGGGGGGGCTATACAGGCTTCGGAGGAGCCACTACTTCTAAGATATGCTAATAAGATACCACTACTCTATGAGGAGAAGGAGGACGTATCCTACAAGGTTGTAAGTGATGTGAACTGGAAGCAGTACGATATAGAGATGCCGGCACCCCTAGTAGTCTTGGTGCATGTAGTTAGCACTAAGATACCGTATAAAGGTGTAGGCAAGGAGAGTATAAGTGATGTACCAGAACTTGAAGCCGAGATTAGGAACGGCGTCTTAGAGCTAGCTAGGAGGTTGAAACGCTTTATATCAGCTAAGGAGAGGGAAGCTGAGGCCATGAGGAAAATCCTGGTTCTAGCTAGGTACATACCGGAGATAGCGAGGAGCCTCAAGACATTCTCAAGGCCACCTGAATCCTGGAAGCCCCTAGAACCGGGCGAGGAGAAGGATGTTGTGGAGGCCTTGGTGGGGTTGGTGGCTAGGAGTGTAACATTACCTAGATCTGGTGATAACCCTGGTAGGAGTGTCGAGGATTTAGTGAGGAGCGTGATTAGCGGGGTTAAGGTATCTTAGAGGTGGGCCCGGTGAACGTGGTGGATTCGATTGACGTTGAGGCTAGGAGGAGAGCAGCTAGCATACTTAGAGATGTCATGTTACGAGTTCTAGATGATGTAATTAAGGGGAGGCCTCCTAAGCTGGTCATACCTAAGAGAACCCTGTCTAACACCATATTTGATCCTGAGAGGGGCATCCTAGTCCTTGGCGACGATGTTTTCGAAAGAAACATGCTAGATATGGGTGAAACAAGGAGGTTTATGCAAACACTATTAATGGCTTCAATAGTATACCAGGCACTTGTAGAGAACGAGTACCCCACAATAAGAGACCTCTACTATAGGGGTAAACATACCATATCCTATAGAGATCTCAAGGGCGTCCTAAGGGAGGAGAACACCTGGGACGAGCAGGCTGAGAGTGATGCAGCCATAAGAGATATTGAGGTTGCAACGGGGCTGTTAAGAGAGCATATGCTGATACTTAGTAAGGAGAAGGGTAAGGTTGTTGGAAATATGAGGATTAGAAGCGGGCCTGACGTGATAGACCTGTCTAAGCTAGGTCATGGAGCTTACGCTATAGAGTCTACGCCCGACCTCATAGAGTTCCTCGATGTGGATGCCGAGTTCGTGTTGGTGGTGGAGAAGGACGCTGTGTTCCAGCAACTTCACAGGATAGGCTTCTGGAGACAGTATAAGTCAATACTGGTAACTGGAGCGGGGCAACCTGATAGAGCTACGAGGAGGTTTGTGAGGAGGCTTAACGAAGAGCTAGGTCTACCCGTGTACGTGCTAACAGATAGCGACCCCTATGGATGGAACATATACTCGGTGTTTAAGGTAGGAAGTATAACTTTAAGCTATGAGAGTGAGAGGTTGGCAACACCTAAGGCGAAGTTCCTAGGAGTTTCAATGACGGACATATTCGGTGACACAAACAAGAAACCATATCTAACAGAGTCGGAGAGGAAGAACTTCATAATAAAGGCGAAAGAGAGGGATGTGAAGAGAGCCAGAGAGCTCATGAACTACACGTGGTTCCAAACCCCAAGGTGGAAAAAGGAGATCAACATGTTCCTAGAGAAGAAAGTTAAGTTGGAGATAGAAGCTTTAGCGGGAAAAGGACTTAAATTCCTTGCATTCCAATATATACCAGAGAAGATACAAGTAAGGGATTGGATAGACTAGTTATTAGCGTAACCCGCTAACAATTAAAACGCGCGAAAACTATAAGCCCTCGGGGCCCCCTATGGGCGTTGTGGAGGATACCAGGTTAAGGCTTATCAGGTCTCTATCTAGTCTAGGAGCTTTCATCTTCGATAGAAGGCTTATTGATAGTAGTAGTGTTGAAAGCGTCCTCTCCAGCTTTGGTATCTCTAGTTTGCTAAGTAGAGCTGATATTGGCGACCTTGTTATCTACTATGTGGATACTGGTAGGTTTAAGAGGAAGTGTCTCTATGAGAGGTGTTCTATGGAAGATGCTATTGCTAGGGATGCTTGCCTTAGAGAGTGTTTAATGTTATTAGAGAAGGAAGTTGTAAGGGTTATCTCTGAGGCTCTAAGTCGTTCTAGTTCTACATAGCTAGTTTCTCAACGCATTTCTCTAGAATTCCCTCTACGTCGCGGCTTAGCTCTTTTAACATACTATCATAGCCTGGGGGTAGCTCTCTCCTCACGACGCTATTCTCATCCACTATTCTTACCAACATCCTTAATAAAGCCACTCTTACCAGGGTACTCTTAGATACACCGCATTTCGCTGCCAGCAATTTTAATAGGTAATCCTCATATACTGTTACCTTGAAGGCTATAGGCACTATGCTAGATGGCTTAAACCATTTCCTCCTCAACGTTCTAAATCTCCCCTTCCCTCCTCTAGCACCTTAAGCGCCTCTAGTAAAGACCTCCTCTTCTCCTCCTCACTCTCAGCCATAAGAGCCTCCACTATATGTGCTAACACCTTATACAATCTAGCTGTTTCAAGACCTTGGTTTGAAATTTTAGTCTCAAGAACTGTTACCCTCGAGTTTAAGGCTTCCAGTAACATTTGAACGCCCGCAATAGCATCGTCATCGTGATGGTGGTGATGGTGGTGTTCGCCACCTCCATGCCTCTCCTCCACCTCCTCTACAACCCTCTCCACATCCTCCCTCTTCTTAGGAAAACTAAGCCTCCTAGATCCCAGCCCTCACCACCCATAATCCTAGAGCTACTCAAGATTCTTATAACCACCACCCCAGACTTAAACCTCCTCACCCAGCTCTGAACAGGAGGGTCCCCGGCCGTCTAGCAGGCTGTTACAACTGGGAATCCAGCTCTTTTAAGGACCATCCGTGCTATTCACACACCATTTCAAGAGGCTGGTTCCTCATTACGCTAAAGCCGAATTAAACCTCGCCTTTCAAGGCGAGGAGGGGTCATATTCTAAAAACTAAGTATGTCTAGGCTGGAGCTTCCCGCGTAAAACGCTTACTAAGCTTTGTTTACAGCAGATCTTAGCATGGTGGGTGTAGGGTTCAGAGATCCGTAGAGGCTGTGAACCCTTGGTGGCAGGATGAGGAGCTGTTGCGTGGGGAGCTCACGCTATGCCGTTGGGAGGCAGACGGTCGATCATGATGATCTGCTATCTGCTGAGAAACGGTGGTTGACGTTCTGTATAAGCTATACTATCGTTCCGGTATTTCGAGTGTATTACCCCCGCATACTTCTAGAAGGTTTTAAATGGAAACATGTATGGTGGGGGGTTTGGTGCCTGGCTTTGCATATGTTCCGACTTTGAAAGGTTCTGATAGGATGAGTGTTGGCGAGGCTGTTAGCGCCTTCTTGGCGACTTTATCGGCTTTGGGGCTTAATGTTAAGACTTTGAAGGCTTACTCTGCAGCTCTTAATAGTTTTGCTAATTTCGTAGGACGTGATAGGCTTGTATCTGAGGTTACATTAGATGATTACATTAGGTGGCTTTCCAAGCTTAGAGGAGGGGGTTTGAAGGGCGGTGGGGGTGTTAGCGATAGCACTATCCACTACTATAGTGTCTTTGTAAGGCGCTTCCTAAGATGGGCTGGTTTAAAGGCTGAGATACCGGTGGTTCCAAGAGCTAAGAGTGGTTTCAGCGACGCCCTAACATGGGATGATGTTGAAAGGCTTGTGAGAGCCTCAAGGGACTATGTGGATCTAGTAGCGGTTACCCTAATGGCGGAGAGCGGTATTAGAGCTTCAGAGCTCCTATCACTAAGAGCTGTTGACATAGATCTTCACAGTGGAGTTGCTAGAGTTACCGGTAAGTATGGTAAACAGAGGATAGTTATCCTAGGCCCCCTATCCAGGGCCGTCCTAGCAGATTACATGGTGAGATCTAGGCTGAACCCCGGGGATAGGCTTATCAACATATCATACCAAGCATTATACAAGAGGTTAAAGAAGTTAGCATACATAGCGGGAGTGGACGTTGAGAGGGTGAGACCACATGTGCTAAGGCATACCTTTGCAACAGAGGCTATAAGAAGGGGGATGAGCCTTCCAGCTCTACAGAAACTACTGGGTCACAGTGATCTGAAAATAACACAACTCTACCTACACCTCACAAACGATGATGTGAGGAGGGAGTACGAGAAGGTATTCCTACAACAGAGCATGTGGCCTCACCAAGGACCCATGTTAAATAACCAGCTACAGGGACCTCCGTTTACAGGCGCTGAAACGCTAACTTGGAAACCTCGCCCTCAGAGAGTAGGCCGGTAACACTAAGCCCTATGCCTTGATGATAATTTATAGCCTTGTATATATTCATTAGATTCCCTCTCTATACAGTCCTTTTTAAACCTATGGGCCTCACGTTCTCTAACGGGTGTTATGGTGGGGTCTAGGTTTTACTCTACAGACTGGCCTTTTAGGGAGTATTCTTTAGATGATATTGGTTTTGACTTGAGGAGAGCGTTAGGTCTCTACAGGGTTATCGATGAGGAGGGGGAGCAGGTTGGAGACTTTGACGTTGATGTTGATAGGTTGCTCGAAATGTACGTCTACATGGTTAGAGCTAGGATACTCGATGACTGGATTCTAAGGCTTCAAAGGGTTGGTAAGGTAGCTTTACATGCACCTAATAAAGGTCAAGAAGCTGTCGGTGTCGGGGCGGCCATGGCCTTGGATGGGGGTGACTGGTTGTTTCCAAGTTATAGAGAGCTTGGAGCGTACCTCGTTAAAGGTATGAGCGAGGAGGAGATACTGGATAGGGCCATTGCCAACATTGATGATATTTTGAGAGGTAGCGAGTTCGCGGTCTACGGTAAGAGGAGTGTTAACCTAGTTCCAGCCCCGGTGCCTGTAGGCAACCAAGCTCCACACGCTGTAGGCGCGGCCATGGCGGCTAAAATACTAGGCCATAGAACTGTTGTTATGGCGATTTTCGGTGATGGAGCCACATCTAGGGGGCATTTCCACGCTGCTCTGAACTTCGCAGGGGTTTTTAAAGCCCCTGTAGTGTTTGTGGTACAGAACAACCAATGGGCTATCTCACTACCGTCTAGAAGGCAGACTGCATCAGTAACATTCGCTGTGAAAGGAGTAGCTTACGGGGTTCCCAGCGTTAGAGTTGATGGTAACGATGTACTCGCGGTATACACTATTGCTAGAGAGGCCGTTGAGAGAGCTAGGAGAGGTGAGGGGCCGACGCTCGTGGAGGCTGTAACCTATAGGATGGGCCCCCATACTACAGCAGATGATCCAAGCAAGTACAGGGATCCTGGTGAGGTTAAGTTGTTCGAGAAACTAGACCCTATAATTAGGTTTAAGAAGTTCCTCTACAAGAAAGGTCTTCTAGACGAGGATCAGGACAGGAGGATATGGGAGGAGTGGAGCTCGAGGATAGAGGATACTGTTAAGAAGTGCTACAACAAACCCCCCCTGCCCGTGGATGTGATACTGGAGAATGTATATTCGAAACCTACATGGAACTTGCTGGAGCAGTATGAGGAGTTGAAGGAGTCTCTTGAGATTATAAGAGAGCTGGGATTGGAGGTTGACTGATTTGCCTTTGATGAACATGGTTCAGGCTCTTAATAGTGCTCTAAGGGAGGAGATGAGGAGGAATCCAAGGATAGTGGTCTTAGGGGAGGATGTTGGCAGGAGGGGGGGCGTGTTCCTAGTAACAGACGGTTTGATAGACGAGTTTGGAGCTGAGAGGGTTATAGATACGCCTTTAACAGAACTAGGCATAGTTGGTGTAGCTGTAGGCATGGCCCTCTATGGTTTGAAGCCTGTTGCAGAGATACAGTTTATAGACTTCATATACGAGGCGCTAGACCAGCTTCTAAGCGAGGCGGCAAAGATTAGAAGGAGGACTGGGGGCATGTATAGTGCTCCAATAGTGGTTAGAGGGCCCTGCTGTGGTGGTGTTAGGGGTGGGATGTTCCATAGTCAGAGCCCTGAATCCTACTTCGTACACACACCAGGTCTTATAACTATAATGCCTTCAACCCCCTATGATGCTAAGGGGTTGCTAAAATCCGCTTTGAGATCCGAGGATCCCGTGGTGTTCCTAGAGCCTAAAATACTCTATAGGACAGTAAGAGAGGAGGTTCCTGAGGAGGACTACGTGGTACCCATAGGTAAGGCTAGGGTGGCTAAGGAGGGTTCAGATGTTACCGTGGTAACCTGGGGTGCTATGGTATACCAGGCTCTTGAAGCTGCTAAGCTAGTTAAGTCAAGGCACGGCTGGGATGTCGAGGTCATAGATTTAAGAACCCTATTCCCCTTCGATAAGGACGCGATACTAGAGAGTCTGGAGAAGACAGGGAGGCTGATGGTCGTTCACGAAGCCCCAAGAACCCTTGGTCTGGGAGCTGAGATAGCGGCTTATGTAGCGGAGAACGCCATAGATATGCTAAGAGCTCCTATAAAGAGGGTTACAGGCTTCGACACCCCGTTCCCCCTCGTCCACGAGAAGCTCTACATGCCTAACGTGGCCCGCATATATATGGGGTTGTCTAAGCTTATGAAGTACTAGGTGGGTGCGATGGCTCTAAGGCAGGTTAAGCTCCCCGATATAGGTGAGGGGTTGGTCGAGGGTGAGATTGTAGAATGGCTTGTTAAAGAGGGGGACTATGTTAAAATGTTCCAGCCACTAGTTAGAGTCTTAACTGCTAAGGCTACAGTCGAGATACCATCGCCTTTCGAGGGCAGAATTTTAAGGCTCCTAGCTAAGCCAGGAGACGTTGTTAGGGTTGGAGCTCCAATAGCGGAGATTGAGGCCCCCGAAGTGCAGGTAGCAATCGGAGCTCCTGGAGCCTCAGATGTTGAGAGGGTCGAAGCTAGAGAGAGTGCGCGAGAGGCGTTACAGGTCCCGGTTAGAGCCCCGCCTAGGGTTAGGAAGCTTGCTAGAGAGTTGGGGGTGGATCTTTCTAAGGTTAAAGGCACGGGGCCTGGAGGTGTGATAACTGAGGAGGATGTTCTGAGGTATGCTGAGGAGTCTAAGAAGGCTGCTGAGGCCCCCAGGCAGCCCGCCCTAGTTGAGGGTGCTGTTGAGAGGGTCCCTCTTAAAGGTATCAGGAGGATTATGGCCTCTAAAATGGTCGAGGCTAAATCTAGGATACCTCATGCCTACATAGTGGAGGAGGTAGATGTAACGGAGCTCGTTAAGCTAAGGGATGTTCTAAGGCAGGATGCAGAGTCTAAGGGCGTTAAACTAACACTCCTACCTTTCATAGTGAAAGCTGTGGTTAAAGCCCTTAAGGAGTACCCGTTGCTAAACGCCTCTCTAGATGAGGAGAGGGGGGAGATTATTATTAAAAAGTTCTACAACATAGGGGTTGCTGTTGACACGCCACAGGGACTTGTAGTTCCTGTTATAAAGGGAGCTGATGGTAAGGGCTTATACCAGATTGCTAGGGAGATAGGTGAGCTAGCGGAGAAGGCAAGAGAGGGTAAGACGAGTTTAGAGGATGTAACGGGGGGCACCTTCTCTATAACCAACATAGGATCCGTGGGGACGGTGCTCGGCATGGCCATAATAAACTACCCCGAGGCAGCCATACTTGGAGTCCACAGGCTGGTTGAAGTTCCAAGGTATGTTGATGGAGAGCTTAAGCCTAGAAAAATAGTGTACCTTTCGCTAAGCTTTGATCATAGGTTCATTGAGGGGGCTTACGCCACGAGGTTCCTACTAGCGGTTAAAAGGTATCTAGAGAATCCAGCTATTTTAATGGCTTCAGAGGAGGAGTTTAAGTGAGGTGCGCCTAGTGGATAAGTTCGACTTAGTGGTTCTAGGAGGAGGTCCTGGGGGGTACCCTGCAGCTATTAGAGCTTCCCAGCTAGGCTTGAGCACAGCTCTTGTAGAGGCTAATAGGCTTGGGGGGGAGTGCACGAACTACGGTTGTATACCTACGAAGTCCATGATTAGACCTGTGGAGCTCCTATCAAGCTTATCAAGGCTCCCCTTTGTTAAATTAAGCTATGAGCTGGACTACCAAGCCTACATGGATTGGGTTAAAGGTGTGGCATCTAGGGTATCAGAGGGTGTAGGCTCCCTCCTAAGAAGGTATAATGTTGAGGTGTTTAACGCTAGAGGGTGGGTTGCAGAGCCGGGTGTTTTAGAGCTTAGTGATGGGAGGAGGATCGGCTACTCTAAGCTTGTAGTCGCTACGGGGACGGACCCGGCTAGCATACCGGGGCTTGATTTCGATGGAGCTCTAATACATAATAATAGGACTATATTAGAGGTTAGGAGGAAGCCGTCGAGGGTCCTTGTAATTGGAGCTGGGTATATTGGTGTGGAGTTCGCTAACATCATGGCTAAGCTTGGCGTCGACGTATACATTGTGGAGGTTATGGATAGAGTGCTCCCAGTTATGGATGATGATTTCTCAAGGTTAATGTCTAGAAGGTTATCTAGGATGGGTGTTAAGGTGTATACCTCAACTAGGATCGTGGAGGTTGAGAAGAGGGAAGGCTACGTTAAGGCTAAGCTATCCAACAACGTTGAGGTTGAAGCCGACCTCGTCCTCGTAGCTGTGGGTAGGAAGCCTAATACTAAGGGGTTGGGGCTCGAACGTCTAGGGGTAAGCCTGGATGAGAGGGGGTATGTTAGGGTCGATGGTGGGATGGCGGCCTCCACTAATGTCTATGCTTCAGGTGATGTGACAGGACCACCGCTACTAGCGCATAGGGCTTTCGCACAGGCAATAGTCGCGGCTGAGAACGCCGCAGGTCTTAAATCAGAGTTCGACGCTAGAGCGATACCATCAGTAGTGTTCACAGATCCAGAGCTTGTAAGTGTTGGTTTAACAGAGGTAGAGGCTAAGAACGCAGGGTATAGGGTCTCAACAGTAAAGCTGCCCATAGGGGGGCTAGCTAGGGCTACCATAGAGGATTCCCTCGACGGCTTTATAAAAATAGTCTATGAGGAGAGTAGTAAGGCGGTAATCGGAATCCACCTAGCAGCACCGCACGCCTCAGAGATAGCTGGGGAGCTAGGGCTAGCCATAGAGATGGGTGCAACCCTGGAAGACCTAGCCTCAACTATACACCCACATCCAACAATTTCAGAAGCAGTACAGGAGGTGGCAGAACTAGCATTAGGGAAACCGAAACATTTTAAAATCGGACGGTGATGCTACCCGAGAATGTTAAGGATATAAGATAAGCGTAAAATATGTGGGTTGTGGGGGAAAGGTGACTGGTTTAAGGGGACTGTTACTCGCTAATCTCCCCTAGCTCCTCTAGGTATTTACCGAAGGTCGACGCTATATCTCTAGCTGATATGACACCTTTAAGCTTTCCATCTCTATCTACTACAGGTAGATGTCTTATTCTCCTTTCAGCCATTAGGGTTACAGCTTTCGTTAAGGTGTCATCCTCGAATACGGTTACAGGGTCTTTTGTCATCAAGTCTCCTATCTTAGATGTAAGAGGCTTACCCTCACCTATAAGCTTAACTAGATCTCTCTCTGTGAAAATCCCTAGTACTCTGCCCTCAGGGCTCACTACTATGACACTACCGACCCCCTCTCTATACATTAACTTAACCGCCTCCTCAACCGTGGTTAGAGGGGTTACTGTTACAGGGGCTCTTTTAACGATATCCGATACTTTGATTGCACTCGGGTGACTCAAAGCCCTCACCAGTATAATTATTGCATCGAACACTAATTTACCTTGCTCAGCTTGAGTCGATCACAGCTATCTACTATTGTCTAACCATGCTCTACGGGTTTGAAGAACATTACATCTGTTATCAGACCTCTCCTCTCTTCCTTAGGTCTGAATAAGGGTTCGACCTTGAGCCCTACTTTTACCTTATCAGGCTCCACCTCTACATAGTGTATTAGCCCTCCGTGGGCCTCCTCGGTTCCCACTAAGGCTATTACAACCGGTTTATCGAGCTTCGCTCCATACATATCCTCGTATATTATGGTATAGCTTTTAACAATCCAGGGCCCTTTAACCTCCACTAGCTCGCCTTCACTATGATCCGGGCAGTACGTCTTAGCTGGGATGTAGAGCTTGTTTCCGCACTTAACACCCATGATTCTACCTTCCATTAAGGCCTCAGCTACCTTAACTCCCACCGGCCCGGGTGTGTATATATACCTCTCAGTCTCCATCCTACCCTCAACGTGGACTACATCTGATACCCTAGACTTCTTCCATAAACTCATCTAGACCACCTCCCGAGGTTGTAGGGGTTCAAAGCATTCAATATCAAGTATGCTCCCCATCCTCTCATGCACAGGCTTCCACCTCGGTTTAACCCTCATCCCTATAACCCTCCCGCTTTTAACATCGTCCTCCGTTACACCGCATAGTTTATGGAATAAACCTGCGAAGTCGAAGCTGTTCTCAGCATGACCTGGAGCATCCAATCTTATAACACCTATGATCTCCGGCTTCTCAAGCCTCTCCCTAGTAGCCCCTATGTAGCTTATAACAGCTGTTTCAACCCTCCCAGCCCCTGGTACCTCAACCCACTCTGTTGTAGGTGTGAAGCAGAACTCACAGTAGACTCTAGGTGGTACCAGGACCCTACGGCATGAAGGGCACAGCTTCCCGAGAATCCTACCATCCTTAAGCCCTCTTAGGAACTCTGAGAGGGCTTGACCAGCACTATATGAGTACCTTGCTGTGGGCGTGTACTCTATAACCCCTGGTAGCCTTCTAAGATCCTCCTCCCTAATATACCTCCCGGGAACCCTCTCAGGCTTCACGGACCCCACCTCATGTTGAGAGGACGACAACCGTCCCAGCTTGCATTAAATCACCCCAAGCATTAGCAACAGCTTTGTGAACAGGCTTCTTAACTTGCCTAGCTCCAGCCTCATACCTCAACTGCCAGAAGAGTTCAGCGACCTTCATAACCCCTGCGGCAGCTATAGGGTTACCGACACCTAGGAGGCCTCCGCCAGGTGATGTGGGGAGCTCCCCGCTTCTATCAAAGTAACCTTCCTTGAGAAGCTTCGGAGCCTCACACCTCCTAGCTAGCATTAAGCCCTCGATATGATGTAACTCCTTGTAGTCGAAGGGGTCGTAGGGTTCGGCAACGTCTATCTCCTTCCACGGCCTCTCGATACCGGCCATTTTATATGCCATCCTAGCAGCGTACTCCAGGTATCTAGGGTAAGCTAGATCCCTGTTGTACCAGTGTGTGTTATCCAGGGTGAACCCTATACCTTCAACCCAAACTGGTGTATCTGTAACCCTCCTAGCTACACTCTCACTAGCTAGGACTAGAGCTGCTGCACCGTCACTAACAGGGCTTATATCGAGTAGTTGCACGGGCCACACTAGAACTTCGCTCTTCAACACATCATCAACGGTTATTTTAGCGGCCGCCTGAGCAGCTGGGTGATCTAAGGCGTTCCTCTTATTCTTAACAGAGACGAGAGCTATATCCTCTTTAGAGGCGTTACAAACATGCATGTACCTTCTCATCTCCAAAGCGAATATCCAGATTAGGTTAGGACCTAGAGGCCTCTCAAGTATAGGATCCCATATGTAGGCGAAAACCCCCTGAGGGTGCGGGTAGGCATGGCTCATCTTCTCCTCCCCAACGGCCAGCACAGTTTTACACAAACCACTAGCAACATGCCACCATGCCACAACTGGGACCATCACGCCAGTACCGCCACCCACGAAAACCCTTACAACAGGCTTATTGAACCCCCCAGATCCATCGGCTAAATACTCGCCTTTCATGTGGATCCCGTCGAAGGCGTCGGGAGCGGAGCCTACCACAATACAGTCTATATCCTTGAGCGTCAGTCCTGCAGAGCTTAAAGCCTCCCTAGAAGCTTCCCAAGCTAGCTCTCTCGGTGTTTCAAGGAGCCTCCTCCTGAACAATGTTAACCCGGCTCCAACAATGGCTACCTTATCCTTAACGAATATATTGGACTTCACCCCCACCACCCCTAGTCCCTCGATACAACCGCTACGATGCTAGTATACGTTGGAGGCCCTCTCCACGATGCAACAACAGCTCTCCTCACATCCTTCAACTGAACTCCCCCCGCCTCACCTCTCAATTGTAGAACCACCTCAAGTAGCCTTGATAAACCTGTAGCTTCCAAAGTGACCCCCATGGAGAGGCTTCCACCACTAGGGTTAACGGGGTAGCCCCCCTCCGGGTTGTAGTAGCCTGACTCCAGCATCCTATGCGCCCCCCCACCTCCTAAGCCTAGCTCCTCTAGTGATAGGAGCTCCATGTAGCTAAACCTGTCTTCAACCTCGGAGAAATCCGTTTGCCTAAGCGGATCTTCTACACCAGCTAGCTTATATGCTCCGAGAGCTGCCAGCCTCATTGAAGGCATCCTACCCCACTCGTGCCATTCAACAGCCCCTGTGCCAACCTCGGTAGCCCACCATATCCCTTCAACCCAGACATGCTTATCCCCGAGTCTTCTAGCTACATCCTCTGATGCTAGTACCACGTTTATAGCTACATCAGTAAACCCTGCTATCTCATATCGGGTTAGAGGGTGTATTACAGGTTTTGAGTCGAGCACCTGGTCGAGGGTTACCTTAGCAGAGTGAGAGGCTCTAGGGTTGAGGAGACCTCTAACCTTGTTCTTAACAGCAACCATAGCTAGGTGCTCCCTCGAAGCCCCGCTACGTCTCATGTAGGCTACAGCGTCAAGCCCAGCTTGGAAGAGGGGGTTCGGTATCTTGAGAGTTCTAATGTTAGGGTCTAGTGAGAACTCGTAGATCTCCTGAGGTGACATTATATCGCTTGGCTTAGCGTGAGCCTCAACAGCTACGACGTTGAAAGCACCACTCTTAATCATCATGTAAGCTTGTCCTACACACTGCAGGCCATCACCCGTTATGGTCATGGTGGGTCTTAGAACACCACCTATAGGCTCGGGCGCGAACTCGTCAGAGATAGCTATGCCCTCCCAGAAATCCTCCTGACATGATATGAAGGCATCCACATCCCTCCTAGGATCCACACCGGCATCCTCGTAAGCCCTCACAGCAGCCTCAAACATCATCTCTCTAAACGACAACTCCGAAACCGTAGGCTTAAAGCCATACCAGCCTACACCGACCACGGCAACCCTCAACTAAGAGCACCTTAAAAGTTAAGAGATCGTAGAATCTATTAAATCTTATCCTAGGATACTAGCATAGGTGAGACCATGAGCCGGGACTCGAAGTTACCTAAAGTAGGGGTCGGATGCCTTGTCCTGGACGAGCAAGGTAAAGTTCTCCTAGTTAGAAGAGCGTACCCCCCAGGCGCTGGGAAATGGAGCATACCAGGAGGCCATGTAGAGCTAGGAGAGGATCTAGTGGAGGCGGCTACGAGGGAGCTCAAGGAGGAGACGGGGGTAGAGGCGGAGCCCGTAGGCGTTGTAAACGTGGATACACTAATAGTATATGATGAGAGGGAGAACATAAAATATCATTATGTCCTCATAGACGTGCTCTACAAGGATCCCAAAGGTGAAATTAGACCGGGAGGTGACGCCCTGGAGGTGGGCTTCTACAGGCTAGAGGAGGCACTTAAAATGGATTTAACAACCTCGGTTAGAGGCCTCCTAGAGAAGATAACGCTGAACATAACACCCCTAGAGAAACCTATACACCATAAAACGTATAGGTACGTAGACTAACTGCATACCCTAACCTAGGAGGCCGAGCACATCACAACAAGAAGCCTTGCCTCTCAAGACAGGGAGCTATCAGCTACGTAGATGGCCATTCTGCGACCCATATACACCCGAGTGGTTGAGCTCCGGTGTCATCCTATAGGCTAGCATAGCAGTGGCAAGCCTCAGGATTGATGAGAGTGAAAGACATAGTGTATGCCAAGTGTGCTCCGATCCAGGACCCTACGGCCGAGCCTAGGGTAGCGGCCATGTTCGATGATATGTTTTGTAGGGATGTGAATGCAGGCCTTTTATCCTGGGGAACCAGATAGTATACGTGACCCCCTCCCCGCATCCCAAGAGGCCTAGCCCTGTGCTAGGCCTCCCCGAGCGGTTTGTCGGATCTCCGCTCGGACGCGCACTCCTCATCTCCTTATCGGATCCCCATGCTTGGGGCATCACAGTTCAGGGCCGGGGGGCCTCGGCCCCGGTGGGACCATCGGACCTCCTTCCCACACCGGGCTTCTCGACTGTAATTGTGTTGACCGAGCCTTAAATCTTTTTCGCTCGTAAAGTTTATAAGGTTTACCCGTATAATCATTTTAAAGGTGTCTTGTTTGGGTTGTGTTGTCTGGGTTTTCGGCTCCGTATCAAAGGTTACTAAGAGGGGTCTCGGCATATATGTTCCGGTGGAGTACCAGGATAGGATTGCCCCGTTTAGAGGTCGTAGGGTTCTAGTACTGGTGGTAGCAGATGATTGCGAGGAGGTCCCTGGTAGTAGAGCTGCCTAGCGTTGACTGTGATATAGTGAGGTTACAGGCTCTAACAAACCTAGCCTACAGGTACGGGGAGCTGAAGATATGCCCTGAGGATCTGCCGAGGACAGCTTGCACAATGCTCTACAGGAGGAATTTCGATCTGGAGTTCGGGACTAGGCCTAAGAAGTGGTTTGCTAGGCAGTGGTTGCCGATGACGGTGCTGAGGATACAGAATGGGGCTAGGAGGGGTGATAGTGGAGCCCCACTACTGCTAGACCTAGATGGGGGTGTTATGAGGCTAAGATACGTATGCCATGGTGAAGCACCAATACCAAGATGGGTCTACGATAGGTTAGAGGAGGGTGGTGATATAACGTTTGCAATGCTAGGTCTAAAGGATGGCGTCCCAGCTGTAATGCTTGTTGCTGAGAGGAGTGTTGAGCCCTACGAGCCTGAGAGTTTGCTACCAGTAGATGTTAATAGCTGGAAGCACGGCATAGTATGGGCTTTGATTAAGGGTGGGAGGATAGCATCTGAGGGTCGGGAGAGGCCTAACCTAAGGTTTATAGACAACCTCCACAGGAAATCTGTAGGGCTAGAGGAGCTCCACGGTAGGCTGGTTAGGCTCGGTGTTAACGATGACAACCTAGACGCAGAGGCTCAACGTGCTAAGAGTAAGCTCTACAGGTATCTTAGAGATTACCCGCAATGGCTCGCCGGCAAGATTGTTAGGAAGGCTTTGAAACACAGATCCAAGGTTGTCATTGACAACGTGCTAAAAGAATCGTGGAGAGATCTACTAGAGGAGGGGTTACCGAGGAAAGAAGCGAAGATACACATGGCGGGTGTGAGGAGGTTCATAAAGATACTGGAGACACAGCTTAGATGGCACGGTGTGCCATACGAGTTCAAAAGGCTACCTAGCAGGGTATGCCCAGACTGCGAAGTTGAAATGGAGAAGCTCCCGGGGAGGAGAATGAAATGCCCGAGTTGCGGGCTGGAAGAGGACAGGGATAAAATACCAATACTATGGGCGCTAAAACTAGCCTAAGGTACGGTGCGACCTACCCCACCCTAACCCTTCCATTCCCCCCATATTTTGTGGCTGGTCGAACATATAATCCTCGGCCCGTCACTAACTTCAGCTATACTCAAACACACGAGGGGCAAGACGGATGCTTTGAAGGAGTTCAAAAGCGCGTTCAAGAAGTACGATGAGCTAGATAGGAAGACCCGCGAAGCCAGGCTAACGTGGGCCGAGAACCTAGAGTACCGAGGTGGTGTCGCTCAACCCCCATCTCCACTATTAAGGCCTCGTAGACGAGGAGGCCGAGGGCTAGCGAAACATTGGTATCTGTAGAGGCTATCCCAGCTACGGCTCCAGAGACTTGAACAGCTGATACTAGTGCTATTAGAGCTACGGAGTTTAGGGGATGTGGTAGTAGAACTGTAAATATGGATAGAGCCCAGCCAATCCTGTTAAGCCCACCGAAGACAAGCCATAACTTTAGCCTATGCTCTCTAAACCTGTAGATGAGAGGGAGGGCGACTATACTACCAAGGGTTACGAAGAGCGTTCTAGAAATCGTTAGGATACTAAGCTCTAGAACACCGAAGCCCATTAACCTTATCGCCATAACGTTAACCAAGTTAGATGATATAGCTGTAGAGAGGTTATAAGATGCAGTCTCTACAACGTACCTCTTTAAGTTACCATCAACGCCTTTATCAAGTCCAAGATACCCCTCAATGCTACCGAGGTCTCTCACGTTAAACTTCATAGCCTAAAGTTACCTCCTATCCATTATTGAATTGAGGTATAGGTAAAGCTAGGGCTTAAAAGATATAATGAAATTTAAGCTTTAATCCTATAAGTTAACCTAGATAGATTTTGTATGGTGGCCCGGAGGAGGGTTACTTATCAGGTTCTCCTTCTTGTTAGTACCATGTAGGATGCTATGAGGGTTGCTGTTATAACAACCCCCATTAATAATAGTGTTAGGGTTGTCCCACCTCTACTCTCCCCCCATTGAGTTCTAGTTCCCTCTATTATAGTTGCTATAGGGCTTCCTACCGGTGTTTCCTGTGTTGTTATCACTCCTCCCGGTTGTAGGTTGATGTTTGCTAGTGTGTTGTTTAGTGTTGTAATGAGACTATTTAGAGATTCCAGGAGCCTATTGACTCTATCCAGGGTCTCCTCTAACCCGTACGTTTCTATGTTGGTTAGCGATTGTATCGCATTGAGGGCTTTTCTAAGGCTCTCCCCACTTGTTAGCGTTCCTAGCTCAACGTAGACTGTTGTCTGGTTTCGTTCTAATACTATGGAGATCTTGATTTTGAATGTTCCTGTTGGTGGTTTCATCTCTGCGACTCTAGGCTTCTCTTTTAAGGGGATGTCCGCCTTCACCTCTACTTCGACTACGGTGCCTTCCCGTGCTAGGGTTACCTTGTACTCTAGAGTTGCATTTATTTTTTGGAGTTCTTCTTTCACGTTTCCCAGTGTTTCGTTTAAGATGTATGTTATAAGGTTTGCTACTATAGCATCGTAAATCCTATTACCCGTGCTGGGTTTTATTGTGGCTTTTAGTGTTGTATTGAGCCTACCCTCAGCTATGGTTGTTGAGGTTGAGCCGTCAGCCTCTAATGCTACCTGCCTTGTTGGAGCTAGCCTGGCTAGAGCTCCATAGTCTATGTAGTCGACCTTAAATTGTGTTTTGGATTCCACCACATTTTTGCCTAGTACTGTTGAAGTGTTGTAGTTCATGTTTAAGGTAAAGTTCAACCCCCTCCCTCTATCGGCTAGCCTAGCGTAAACTCCGGCCTTCACCTCCACCCTCCCATCACTAACGTTTACAATCTTAGAGACCTCTACTACGCCAGCTAGGGTGGTAGACCAGTTACCTTTCACTACAAGGCTACTCCTAGATTCAATGTTGAAATTAAGATTCTCTGAAGCCTCTGAAGGCTCCATAGTGAGAGCTTGAGCTAATACAATCAACATGACTAGTGAGAGAGCCCTCAGTGATCTCAAACCACCCTACCCCTACCATTTAGGGGTTGTTCGGTGTTTAAAAGCACCTACTTAATAAACCCTATAAGCCCTCTCTTGAGGTTTATAATGGTTATGCTTTTAACAGCTGGGAGAGCTACATTGTAAACAGGGACCCCGTTGACTACAGTGTAGCTTCTACCTAGGTGTGCGTGCCCATGTATTGCTATATCCGGTTTAGCCTCAGCCACAACTCTCTCCATTAGCTTTGAGTACATCTCCGGCCATATTCTAGGATCCTCTCCCTTAAGGTTACCTGAGGCTAGGGCATAGTGTGATACCAGGATCACCACGTCAGCTTTAGCCTTAGAGTCTCTCACCAGCTCTCTTATGAGCTGCGGTCTCCTCCTATACTCCTCTAAAAGCCATGGCATATGCTTTGACTGCCATCTTGTAAGCCTATCCAGGGACCCCTGGGTTCCGACTATTGCCACCTTTAGTTCGTTGCATTTGTAGAACTCAACCCTATCATCTACCCATGTTACCGTATCGTACCTCTCAACTAGGGAGCTTCTAACACTATGGTACTCCTCGTTGCCGAAGACCGCTATTATACCTACGTTGCCCCACTTAGCTTTAATGCTCTCAACCACAGGTTTAACCATGTCAACGTTACCCTTATCTACTATGTCTCCTGCTAGTATGATGAAGCATGGGGGTTTAGGTGGAGCTCCTGAAACTGCTTGCTTGAATAAAGGGAGGAATCTAGGGCTATGTATATCGCTTACAGCGTAAACGCTATCCAAGATCTCACCTATGTTGTTATAGCCTTAGCCAGGCCTGGAGGCGTGTCTATGGGGAGGCCTTTGAGTAAGCCTAGCTTGTATGCAAGTAGCTGTAAGGGGACTACGCATGCTATGGGGGTCAGAGGCTTCATGGCCTTAGGTGCTTTGAGCTCCCCCTCCCCCCTAAAGCTAACCCTTACCACTGGGGCATCTCTAGATCTAAGCTCATCTACGATCTTAGAGTATAACTCTAACGCTATCTCCTCAACGGGCTCCACGACTATAACGGGGTGGCTTCTCCCCGTAAGCACTATTGGCCCGTGCCTGAGCTCCCCTAGCTGTAGCCCCTCAGCGTGCACCAGGGCTGTCTCCTTAAGTTTAAGAGCCCCCTCAAGGGCTATTGGGTAGTTTAAGCCACTACTAGCTATGTACACGCTACCCCATGGCGATAGCTTCTCAGCTACCAGGGAGGCCTCACCTTCAATCGACTCTAGGCTGGCCTTTAGAGCTTGGGAGAACTCTTTAACCCCAGTGTATAGTTCTGAGAGCTCCTGCTGACTGAACCTCCCGGTGTATAACCCTGTGTAGCCTGCTAGTATTGCTAGGGCCACCAGGGTTGATGTGAAGGTTTTAGTAGCTGGAACAGCTATCTCAGGGCCTGCACCTATTGGTAGGTACACGTTCGAGTGTATTGTCAGCCTAGATCCTAGGACGTTGGTGACACCTACTATGACTGCCCCCCTCTGCTTGGCCATCTTAACACTTTTAATCACATCACTTGTCTCCCCACTCTGGCTTATAGCTATCACCACCGTACCCGTTGTAACACTGTTTACAGCGTAGTAGGGGAACTCAGCTGCACTAGTAACTGTTACACTCAACCCCGCCATGTCTGCGAAGTAGTATTGTGCTATGAGGCCTGAGTGGAGGCTCGACCCATTACCTATAACTATTATGTTCCTAGCCCCGCTTATGATCATAGCAGCTAGCCTCAAGTACTTATCCAGTAGTGTAGCGGTGGTCCTAAGCATAGCCTCTGGTACCTCGTATATCTCCTTCAACATATAGTGTTTGAAACCACCCTTGCTTATAACCTCAACAGGGTACTTAACCCTCTTCCTCTGCAAACCTGTAACCTCAACACCACTCTCCACATCTAAAACCTTGAACCACCCTCCACCAACCAAGCCGACCAAGCCTTCCTCAAGAACCACAGCCTCATCAGCGAACCCATAGAGGCTGGGCACATCGCTTGATACGAAGGTGCAGGAGCCGTCGCCCTTCAACCCTATGATGAGAGGCTGCCCCCGGGATACTAGTAGGAGCTCCTCCAAACCCTCAACTATGAAGACCGCGGAGTATAAACCCCTGATACCCTTCCCTATGTCTAGGAGAGCCTCCTCAACACCCTTAACCTTCAAGAGCTCCTCCATGGTGTGAGCTAGAACCTCGGTATCAGTGGTAGATGTAAACCTATGACCCCTCCTGGCGAGACTACCCCTAAGATCCTCGTAGCCATCAATAACACCGTCACTCACAACACCAACACGGCCATCACAGCTTAGAAGAGGGTGGCTGTTAAAGTCAGCCGGAACGCCTCTACTAGCATAGCGTGTATGACCAACCATAACCCTAGCATTGTAGAGCTCGAAACCAAGCCTATCACCAACCCTATCAATATGCCCTGAAACCCTCCTAACAACAAGCCTACCCATATCATCTAGGAGAGCGAAACCAACACCATCATAACCCCTATAAACAAGCCTCCTCAAACCCTCCCTAACAACTGTACCGCTAAGGGGCTTCAAGCAGACGAAGCCGAAGATACCACCCAACAGTAGCACCAAATGATATCCACGTTAGGACAACCTTTATAATGCTATTAAGAGCTCCTAAACAAAACTAGACGACTTAGAGTTCGTGTGTTAAGATCTTAGTAATAAGTTTTTAATAAGTTTTAGGTGTGAGTATGATATCAAGGGGTTAGGTTTGTTGAGAGCTTTACTTCCAGTTCTTATAACGACTCTATCGGCTATAGCGCTCTACCTTGGTATCCCCTTATGGGGTGTGGTGAGGGAGTACCCTGTTTATCGTGGTGCTTCGCTTACATTCACTGCCACAGTATACTATCTTATAACCCCCTCGATTATACTGGTAATCCTAGGTTTAATCCTTAGATCTAAGATTAGCGTTAGCCTCGTGTATACCATATCATACCTAGCCCTCATATTGGTTACATATGCTGTCCTCCTACTCACACCCCTACGCATTCTATCGTGGGCACTCTTCATAGTCTTCGAGCTCCTCATCCTAGGTGGTGATGGGCCTAGGATATGCTACTACACCTACGTAGAGAAGCTCTCCCAATTCCTCCAATGCCTCTGGGTTAACAGCCCAAGCTTAGCCATACTATGGGTTTCACTTGCAATACTACTAGTGATAGGCTTATCCCTAGAGTTCACCCTAATATACGTTCCTTTATCAAAGGCCTTCAAGGATCGCTTCATCCCACTATACATGATACCAGCTAGGGTACTAAGCATACCAGCATTACTACTACTCGTAGGAGCTCTAGTCTTCCCCATCATATCAATCCTAGCACTCCCCATCATGGTAATCCTAGTATTACCATACACCTACATAGCCTTGGATATCGAGAGAAGGTTATCCAGAACCCCCAACATAATGCTAGTAGTGTTAAGCATCTTAACAGCAAGCCTAATAGTACTCCTATACTTACATAGAATATACGTGGAGTATACGAGAGAGAAGCATACAAAGACAGTATCCTAGTCTACTCCCACGGCCGACGCAAACCCATTCTGACACCATATATGTGCATCTGGGCCGGTATAGGGATTTGTTATACAGGATAAAAAAAAGGAAAGGGAGTTTGAGTTTAAGTTCCTAGCTCGCCTAGTATTCTGTTCACTTCGCTTCTGACGGCTTTAACAGTTTCCATTAGCCGGCCTTGGATTGGCATTGGTAGCTTTGCTGCGATCTGCTCGGCTGTTCCGGCTAGCTTTAGTACGAGCTGTGCCTGTAGCTTGACCTCCTCGGCTGTAGCCCTCCCCTCCTTGTACTCTCTATAGAGTTTTTGTAGGAGCTCTAGCTCAGCCTTGAGAAGCCCTATTGTAGCGGTTGGGTTCCGTTCAACAATGTCTAGGGTGCTCCTTCTAGCCTCCTCCTCCAGTGTCCCAGCCTTCTCTCTAGCCTTCTCCACATCTGGCCTGTGCTTGGCGGGTACCTCGTTTAATGGTATCCTCTCTAGGGGTTGCTTGAGGCATCTGACTATCTCTGCTACCAACAGCTTGATCTTAACCTCCTCCTTAGACTCTCTCAGCTTCTTAGCTATACTAGACATCACTATGAACGTCTTGTTACCGGGTGCTACTTGTAGGATGCACCTTGCAACCTCCTCCACCACCTCCCTACCTGGAGCCCCGGGTGGTAGTACCTCTAGAGCTCTACCAAGCCTCTCAAGGCTCGCTGCTAGCTCCCCGACATCACCTCTCACTGCCGCCTCGGATGATCTAATGGAGTTGGCCATCTCCCTGGCTATGTTGCCTATAACGTGAGCTTTAACCCAGCCTTGCCTAGCTGTCTTAGCCAGGTATACCCTGACCTCCGATATGTTCCTGTTGACCTCCCCTAGCTTCACGGCAACCTGGCTTGCGTTTAGAGCCCCCGATGCTAGGCCCTCCCTTAGAGCCTTTATGTTACGGGCTGTTGTTTCAATCTTTACATCGACCCAGGGCTCAACGGTTACATTAGCAGACCTGAGGTACTCTACTGTTGCCCTTAGCTCCTCTACCATCCCGAGCTTGACATCCAAGGCTACGATGAGGCCCGGAGGGTACGTCACATTAACCCTGGATAGCACGCTCCTGGAAGCGTTTAAAGCCTCAACCTGGGCTCTCACAACCTCTGCTAGGGCAACCTCGGGAGCCTTACCCCTAGCCCCCTCAAGCCTCGATATAGCCCTATCGAAAGCCTCCCTAAGCTTGGAGGCCTCGGAGGGGTTCACCGCCTCTAGGTAGGCTAGGGTAGCCTTAAGCCTCTCAATAGCACCCTGCACTACGGCATCCACATCCCTCTGCTGAACGTACTCCACCCCAAGGGCTGCGGGCGCTAGCATGGAGGCTAACAGCAACCAGACAACAACAAGCCCAGCAAGCCTAGCCACCCCACACCACCCCCTACTCCACCCTAGAATAGTGTAAGACCTCCTAGAATAGGGGGAGGAGGGAAACAGTAGGGAAGGGCTAGGGAAAAGATGAGGGGAGGGGTTTTACTTCAAACTAGTGTCATGGTAGGCTTAGTGCCTTGTTTACAGCCGCTATGGCGTCCACAAGCCCGTAGCCTGAATACACATCGAAGCCGGGCGGGCCTATGTCTATGGCTGTTGATGTGAGGACTTCGTATACGGTATCAGGGTCTAGGATGTTTTTACCTGAGGCCACCCTAAGTGCTTGGATTAAGGCTATTGTTGCTGAGACGTGCGGTGTAGCCATTGACGTACCTGAGAGCTCAGCATAACCACCGTTCTTGTACGTCGAGTACACTCTAACCCCAGGTGCTGCTACATCAACCTCGCGGCCCTCACTACTCCACGTTGGGACATTATAGTACCTGTCTACAGCGGCTACAGCTATAACCCACGGGTATCTTGCTGGGTATGCTACATTATCTGTTGTCGGATCACCGTCTCCCTCATTACCAGCCGCAGCTACTAGAACGGCACCGTGCTCATATGCCCATCTAGTTGCTTCAAACAACACACTACTATTACTGCTACCGCCAAGAGACATGCTTAGTATCCTGGCGTTATCCTGGCGTCATCGCTTGTGCCTGGAACCCCATCTGGACCCTTCACAGCCAACACTATACCCTCAGCTACGTCACTGTAGAAGCCGAGACCACCATCATTGAGAACCTTCACAGCATACAGTGTTACACTTGGAGCTACACCAGCGTTACCAACGTTGTTTATAGTGGAAGCTATTATGCCAGCCACATGGGTACCATGGGCGTTTCTGTCCATACAGTTCCTCAGGTCGAAGCCCATATACGTTCTAGGTCCAAAGGTTTTAGCACACCATAATACCTTGCCTTGGAGTTCTGAGTGCCTGTAGTCTATCCCTGTGTCTAAAACAGCGATTACAACACCCTTACCTAGAGCACTCCAGCCGTAGGTGTCGTAGTAAGAGTCCCATACGTCTGTAGCGTTTATCATCCTAACGTTCCATAGGACATCTGAGTAGGCCGAGATTTCGAGAGCTCTAGCAACCCCATCCTCCTCAACATACCTAACACCCTCAAGGGACTTAATCGAGTCGAGTTTATCCAAGGGAGTTAGTAGGACAACAGCCCTTAGAGCCTGGAGGATCTTAATGATATCTATGCCCGGTGTAGTTGCGAGTTTCCCTATAACACCTTCATCTTCATACCCAACCACAACTCTAACAACTTTAGAATCCTGCACGCCAGGAGCGCTCATAAGAGCTGGGAGGGGTAAAATTATTAGAAGGCCTACTATCAAAGCCTTAAGCAAGGCATACTTCACACTAGCTCACCTAAAGCACTGTAGAAAGAGGGTAACATCTAACCTTAAATAAGCTACTTAGCTTTCTCACTCAACTTTCACTTGTCCTTGATCTTAGAGGTTATAGGCTCTGGTTCCACGTGTAAGTCGCACGGGTACATCTGTGCTCTCCGCCACTCTATGAAGGGTACTACTCCTGGTAATACTAAGTCCACCGGGTTAAAACGTGCATCCACGTTAAACACCCTATCTGAGGTCCAGTATGAACGTAGGAGTAAGGTGGGCTGAAGAGGCCGTGGTAGAGGTTGTGACCCTACTCCCTCTAGTTAGCGAGTCCGGAGAACTCCTATTACCAGGATGGGTTTGGATATTTGTAGAGGCCTTGAGGAGGAGAGTTCCAGTAAAGCTCATCCTAATTGATGTCATCTCATTGAGGGGCTTTTACATGGTGCTAAGGTACGGTGGTAGGCTACCCATAGTTATTGTTAATGGGAGGAAGGTGCCAAGCGAGATCGCAGAGAACCCGGAGGTACTAGCAGAGCAAGCATACAAAACCATATTAGAAATATCAAAGTAGAGAGTTTAAAGAATTGTACTAAGTAAACACCCTCCATCTAATACAGCATACAGATTAAACCCTAGAGCTCACCTAATATATACTTCTTATCAAAGACGTTTAAAGACTACTTCATCTTAGTGTACATAATACCGGCTTAGAGCACCAAGCATACCGGGTGACCCCCTCCCCGCATCCCCAGAGGCCTAGCCTTATGCTAGGCCTCCCCGAGCGGTTTGTCGGTTTTCCGCTCGGAAGCGCACTCCTCATTTGTTAATCGGATTCCCCATTCTTGGGGCATCACCTTTCAGGGCTGGGGGGCCTCGGCCCCGGTGGGGCCATCGGACCTCCTCCCCACACCGGGCGGCTCAACCATATTTATGTTGACTGAGCTTTAAGTCTTTTTCGCTCGTAAAGTTTATAAGATTTGCCCGTGTAATCCTTTTAAAATGGTGTTTGGTTTGGGTTGTGTTGTCTGGGTTTGTAGACCTTCACTCCACCCCTCCACTCAGACTCTATCAGCCCCATCTTCTCTAGCTTCTCTAACTTCCTGTACAATGGAGTCTTAGGTATCCCGGTTACCTTCTGTAGTGTTGGTGCTGTAGCCTCACCCATGTTCTTCAACGTCTCTAGTATCAGCTTATCCCTTTCATCTAACGCCTCCTCTACTGTTGCTACCTCCACTAGCCTGGAGGCCCCCCTCCTGGCTCTTAGTATGAATGCTCCAGCTGTAGCTAGTAGGGCTAAGGCTCCGAGTGCTAGAAGAAGCCATGTGGTGGGTGTACCCTCGGTAGGTGTCGCCTTCCCCCGTTCAGGTGTCTCCTTTACCGTAGTGGGTGTCGTGGTAGGTGCTACCTGCCCCGGTGGTGGAGCTGGCCGTGTTGCCGGTACTAGGGTGTACTCTACTCTTACAGTGGAGCCGGGCTTGAAGACAAGGTGTAGGGTGTTGTTTACAAGCCTTACACTGAAATCCCTGGGCTCAACTGAGACTACCAGAGCCTCCCCCGGTAGTGCCAGGAGGGTTTCAAGGTCTACAGTGCCCAGCTGGAGCCTCCAGATAGCACCCTCCTTCGATGTAAGCCCGAGACTGTAAACCCTAACGACAACCCTCCCGGAGAATGTGATGAAGGATAAAAGCCCCCGGGCATCATCGTAGGAGTATGGTGCTGGGTCTCCGCCATCGATTACTGAGATGTAGATGGCCTCCCGGGGAACCCTCAACGTGATATTAGCTGGGGCCACCTCAACGGAAAGCCTGTACTCTAACAGGACACCCCCATCAGAGTAGACCGTTACAATACAGTACCCGGTGTAGTTCGTGAAGCTCAAGGCGTGAAAGTGTGTGTACGCGAGTAGCCCCAGCAAGAGCACACCAACCCATGAAATGGCTGTGGAGCGCACACAACCCCCCTCCAACCCAGCTAGAGTGTCAAGCACTATAAAAGTTTAATTGTTTAATTCATGGAGCCCGAGGAGCTCGTAAACCGTCTATTCATAGGCTGCTCTAGGGGTACTTTGTGAACCTTAGGAGGGAAAGGAAAAGAGATTGTGGGGTTAAGAGATCCTTGGATAGAGTTCACCGGCTTTCAATGTAAAGTGAAACAGGGACCTTGTAGTAGCAGGTGTCACACCAGAGGCACCACCATGGGGGATCCCTCCTGTACGATAGCTTAGATCTATAGATGTCCAGGTATTCTCGGATTGAACCCTTGACCTCGATTCCACCACTAACGTATACGGTCTCAGATTCACTATAAGATAGTGATGGTGAAATCACGACTAGTAGTGTTACAAACGGTGCTAGCTCTGGGAAGAAGATAGCAGATGCGGCTATAGCAATTCCTACAGATACCTCGAAACCAGCCGTACACGTATCATAGTAACTCCTTATTAAAGCAGCTAGGGTTACCGCTTTCCTAGCGGGGTCCGAAGGGTCTAACGTGAACGCATTATAGATCTTCTCCGTTAATGTTTCATTGAATATCCACCTTCTTATGAAGCCTGGCAGGGGCCCCTTGGTTATATCACCATCAAAAGTGTAAGCTTGAAGTTCCGAGACATAGATCGTAATAGCGTCCTGTACGAAGAACTCTACCTTCTCCTTACCCGTGAGGCTATCACCCAAACAGTCTACAACGTGCTCGCGGTAGAATGCGAATACAGGCCTAGCCCAGATCCACACGTAGACTTCCTCCCCAGGATAGACGTAGTCGCCTCTGCCAAAGTACACAGTCTCTTTCCACGAGGGACCTCCACGGTATACCTCGCCAGAGAGCCCCCCGAATATGTCTATCTTGTTTCCAAGCTTCTTCTCAACCTCAAAGCCTATACCTATAGACACGTCAAACGTTGTAACATACAATTTATCGTATGTGATAGCCATTAATACAGGGCTTGAGTATGTGGGGACAGTATTGTTTACGGTTAGGAGTGGTGTCTTAATATACCATGCACTATTATACCATCTTAGGTAATTGAAGACTTCTGAAGGTTTGCCAGCTTGCACGTATGTGTCAGGTGTTATCGTGTACACACGCTCCCAGTAGAGGTAGATAGGGCATCCATTTGCTACCCTTATGTTAGCTTCAATCTCAGACTCGCTAGCACCTTTAGCCTTCTTTGGTACAGCTATCTTGACCTTGTAGGCTCTCTCCTCACCCTCCAGTATCCCCTTTGGGCTGTATGTGTAGTAGTAGCTTACCCTCTGTACCACCTCACCGCTGGTCTTATTGATGATCCATAGGTTTAGTTGTACTGCTCTCTCACTATCCCTCGTTACGGGGCCTCTCTTCTCCTCGAATCTAACCCAGCCTTCCGCTACATCTTTTAGAGCTCCTCTAGCCTCAAGTCTTAGCGTAACCCCCCTAACCCTATCCTTGTGAACCTCCTTCAGCACATCTGGATCATCTGGAGGTGTTACTGCGTATACCTGGGCAAACACCTCGAGCTCAGATGGCTTAGAGAGGGCTCCTAGGCTTGTTATAGGTCTACCCCTCTCATCGTAGAGCTCTAGGTGGAATACTATGGCTCCAGCTTTGGACTGCTGGGCTAAAACGTAGGAGGCTGTGGGTAGCATTAAGGCTAGGACTATGAGTAGGGATGCTAGTGTTAGAGCAGTCCTCCCTATGGCTCGCAACCCCCACGCACCTGGAGAGAGAGGACGAGAGCTTAAACCTTTTTCTCCCATCTCGGCTGCCATGAGTTTACATATGCTCTAGCCCTGTAAACCCCGTTTGTCACCGTTATATACCTCCCTGTCAAGCCTATCGTGTAGTCATAGGAGGATATTCCCCACACTACCAGTATACATCAACTTCATTACTGTAAGGTCTTCAGGTGGTGGTCGGAACACCTGCGAGATGAACGTGTCATCGAATGTTATGGGTGTGTAGCCGATGTAAACGTGTACACCACCGTTATCAGCATGGAAACACCATCTCCTCCATTGAAACTTGAAACCTCTATTCCTAAGTTCTACGTCGAAGTGTCTATCGATGAGGAGCCCTCAGTCCCTAGCCCTTCACCGGTATCTACGCCATGCACTGTAAGGCTCCTAGCGCCTATGATGGAGATCTAGATCCTTGGGGGGTAAGAATCTATGTTAGCCTGGTTGGGGGATCGCTCTTGAAGCTAGTAGCATGAAGATTATGGCTAGCACCATTAGCACGATGGCTACTACGGCTACCACTATAGCCATCGTGGTCGATGTACCGAATATGATTGGTATAGGGCCTATCAATATAACACCCCCACCTTCAACCCTTGCAGGTTTACCGAGAGCGTAGACTAGAGTTCCAGCGAACACCAGGAGGACACCTAGTAGTATCAATGCGAACCCGGCTATCACGAGGTGGCTCCCTTCAACCAAAACCTACACCCAGTACCTAGTGTAACCCCTAAGGAAGGGTATTAAGTTTTGGCCCAGACCTGGGGGCACGGTCTCCGAAGGCTTGGAGCGCCGAGGTGGGGGCCCTTCCCGGGAGGGCTCCACCCGCACCCCCACGAACGTCTACGTCCGAGGCTAGGTTGCTCCCTTCCGGGCCTAGCCGGGTTTCCTCGGCTAAGACGGTAGTAGCCTGCCCTCCGGCAGGCCCCCCGTCTCCGTAGACCCCGTGGGACGGGCTTCATAGCCCCCGGCCCCGGGTGGCCTCCCACCCCTCAGACCTCCAAGCCCCCGGATTACTGGCCCCCGCATGGCGCCTTCGGGCTAGCCCTTCTACGGGCTAGGGGGGCTGGCGGGGCCCCCGGCCCTTCCCGTGCCCCCGTTATCTCTACTACCTGGGGGTTTAATAGCTTTAATCGCTGGTTGATAGTAGGATTACAGCTATTATTGCTAGTATTACGCCAGCTATCTTCCTAGTGGTTACACTCTCTCCTAGTAGGGCTATTGAGAGTGCTACTGTTACAGCTGGGTATATGCTTGTTAGCGGTACTACTATGGAGGCTTCAGCGAGTCTAAGGGCTATTATTAGCATTAAGCCCCCTAGGGCTCCCATTAACCCCCCTAAGAGTGCTATACCTAGGCTCTTGTAATCACTTACATGGCCGAGCTTCCCTGTGAGGGCTAGAGCAAGGACTACCGTAGCGTACACGAGGAAAGCTCCTAGAGCTGATGCAACGTAGACGTACTGCCATTCGAGGTTGAGGCTAGCGTACTTCAAAGCTAAACCCCACAAACCCCATAACACTACGACCATAACCGATAATACAAGCCAGGGCTCCAAGGCCGAACCCTGGGGTCTAACGGGTCCTAAGCCCTTTTATAGTGGATGGGTGTCTCGACGGGCCCCCTACTTCTTCAGCATCTCCGAGAACCTTCTAGCAACCTCCCTATACTTGTCTTCCAGCTCCCTAGCTAGTATCTCATACCTCTCCACTATCCTCGACCTCCTAGCCTCATACCTCGACTTTGCCGCTTCTCTAAGCTTCTCCAGAGCTTTCTCCAGGGTTTCCTTGGGTAAGCTCATTTTACAACCCCCTACCTCTAGTCTTCCTACCAGCTTATAACCTCTAATCCTCCATCCCGGGAAACACTCCTCTACCAGGTAATCTAAGGGTTTAACCTGTGATTTGTGCTTCTAAACATAGCTCTAGCTTGTCCACCTTAAAAACTGTAACCTCTGTATAGATATGTGGTGATGAGATTATGGCTAGGGGGTGTAGTCGTAAGAAAAAGGAGGGTGCGGGGAAGCGCGTTGAACCTAGTGGGGGAACAGGCTAGATTTTAAGTCCGAAAGCTTGTCTTAGTAGCTGTCTCACTATTATTAGTCTTTGTATCTCATTGGTCCCCTCGTATATGGTTGTTATTATAGCATCTCTAAGGTATCTCTCTACTCCTGTTTCAAAGTCCACTCCGTAGCCTCCATGTATTTGTATCGCCTGCCTAGCTATCCACTCTGCTGCTTCCGTAGCGTAGGCTTTAGCCAGGCTTGCTGCTACTACGAATTCAGGTCTCCCCTTATCAGCTAGTGTTGCCGCCCAGTAGGTTAGTAGCCTTGCGGCTTGAAGTCTCATGTACATATCAGCTATCTTCTCCGTTATAATACCATGTGCTATTAGGGGTTGACCGAAAGTTTCTCTCTGGATAGCGTAGTTCAACGCTTTCTCGAACGCAGCTTGAGCTATGCCAACCCCCTGTGCTGCAACACCTATCCTTGTGTGATCGTATGTATCCATTAGAACCTTAAACCCCTCGTTAACGGCCCCAACTACGTTCTCCTCTGGGACTTTAACATCATCTAGTATAACCTCGTACGGCTGCTCCCCCCTCAACCCCATAACTTTGAACTGCTGTCCAATCCTTACCCCAGGCCACTCCCTCTCCACCACGAACGTCGTTATACCCCACCATCTCTTATCAGGTTTAGATGGCTCAGTTCTAGCTGATACTAGAAGGTAGTCTGCCTCGCCAGCACCTGTAATGAATATCTTCCTACCTGATATAACGTAGTGGTTGTTAACCCTCCTAGCTTGCGTTTGTATAGCAGCTACATCACTACCAGCACCAGGCTCTGTGTTAGCGTGTGCAGCCCTAGCCTCACCTTTAGCAACTGGCGGTACATACCTCTTCCTTAAATACTCACTACCCCACCTTAAGACAGGCACCACAAATAAATCCCTAACGCCTACAGTAACACTTAGTGCAACACTAGCTCTCGAAAGCTCCTCAGTCATAATAACAGCCATTAGCACACCGCCACCCTGACCACCATACTCCTCCGGGATACCAACACCAGTAAAACCTAGGGAGACCATCTCCTTCCATAAATCCTCTGGAATCCCATTAAACTCCTCGATCTCCCTCCACCTAGGCATAACCTTAGACTCAACGAAATCCCTAACACTCTTCCTAAAAAGCTCGTGCTCCTCTGTAAGCTCAATCCTAAAATCCTCAACACTCTTAAACGGGAACACCATACCCGGCACCGAGTTGGAGAAAGGTCAGGAGTGTTTATAAAGATTGTAGAAAATACAGGTAGCAGAGGCTACGCGGTTGAACCCAAGGTTATATCCTAGCTTCCCCTAGCATGTGGAATCTTATGTATAAGGTACTCTAGCTTACTTATAACACTAGTTCCAGTATAGCCTAGGGGGATCTCGACAACGTGGACCCCCCTAGCTTTAGCCTCCTCCAGCAGCATTCGATCTACTTGTGAGGCGAGCTCGCACCCTCCATTACATATAACCGCTATAAAGGCTATGACACCTTCTTCATCTAATTTTCTAACAGCTTTTTCTAATGTCTGAGGGCTTGGGCTTTCATGTTGATCGACTACAATATACGCTACTACTTCAACCCCAAGCCACGTTATAGCCGGCTGGATCTCAGCTGTTGATATGACCGCCTTATAGCCTTTCAACGCACCTTCATAGACTCTAACCAAGTCATCTAGCTTTGTTTTCAACTCCCTGTATTTACCTATATACACATCCCTCATATCCGGTCTTAGCTCAACTAGTAAATCTACTATCCTACCTAGGATCACAATCGCATTCCTTGGGTCGTAGAAGGGCTCGTGGTAATTCTTTACACCATGACCGTTATCGTGGGCGTGACCGTCTTCAGGGAGCTCTGGTATTATAAGCCCTGGTATCTCAACTAGGTTTAGTATTACTGCTTTAACCTCACCCCTCCTCTGGAGCTCCTCCACCCTCTTGTCAATCGATGTGTGTCCCATAGAGATTATCAAGTTAGCCTTCCTCAGTATCTCCATCTCTGAAGGCGATAATTGGATCTCATGAGGATCTCCTCCGGAACCTATCACATAGAGCCTATCACCTTCAGCTAGTAAGCTCCGGACTTCATCCTCGAAACCCGGGGTTAAGAGTACTACTAGCAACCCTTCTCTGGCCTCCTCACGTCTCTCTAAGAAGAGCCCGCTTACAGCTAGTACTAGTAGGGCTACAGCTAAACCTAATATGGCTACTTGCGTCTTCCTAGCCATTTCATGTGCACACCTCATATTATTTTTTAAATGAAATGTGCACTTATAAGTTTTATGTAGGCTAGGATTATTAGTAGAGATATTTAAACCCTATTTCACCCACATAGTAATACTATGGGTAGAGCGGTCTGTGCACGAGTTTAAAGACATACCTATGGTTAGGCTTGATAGTGTGCACGTTAGCTTTAATGGTGTGAGAGCCCTAGATTCTATAAGCCTAGAGCTTAGAGGCCCCGGGATTATCCAGGTTTTAGGGCCTAACGGAGCGGGTAAATCAACTCTCCTTAAGGTCATAGCGGGTCTTATAAGACCTGTTAGGGGTAGTGTTTACGTTAACGGAGTTGATGTAACTGGGAGGAGTGATGTTGCAGGCATGTTTGTAGCCTACATGCCCCAGTCTAACGAGCCCCCTGGGTGGTCTCCCCTTACTGTATGGGAGTTCGTTGAGACATCTGTTTTAACGAGGAAGGCTAGGTGGCCTAGGTTCGTGGTTGGAGGTGTTAGGGGTGTTGTTGAGAGGTGTCTCTCAATGGTGGGCGTTCCTAGAGGCTCCTGGTATTTAAGGTTGAGCGAGCTTAGTGGTGGTATGTTCCAGAGGGTTTTAATAGCTAGTGTTCTTGTAACAGGTGCTCCTATAATGCTACTAGACGAGCCTCTAGCCTCCGTGGATCCTGAGGGTAGGGTTGCTTTATCAAGGGTTTTAAGCCAGCTGGCTACGGATAGGCTTGTAGTTGTTACAAGCCACGACCCGCACCCGCTCCTAGAGCATACTAGGCTTGTCGTAGCTCTTAATAAGAGGGTAGTGGCTATCGGGGATCCCCACGAGGTTTTATCGAGGCTGGCTCCAGGAGCTCTATACCCCTATTGGGTGTCAGAGCATGGACACTAGGCTATACCTAGCACTACTCATAGTATCGCTTGTAACCCTCCTTATTACACCTAAGCTGTACTGGGTTGTAAGCTACCCTACAGTAATGGCTGTTATCGGATCCTCCCTTGCTTTTGGCTCTATAAGTGCTTTAATAGCTGCTAGGAGGCTCTACTTCCTAGCCCACGTAACACCTCATATGGCGTTGCTAGCAGCCCCCCTCTCAGCTATAGTTTTAGGACATAAGGGTGGGGATTGGATTCTAGCTGTACTACTAGTCCTAGTCCTAGTCTGGACCTCGGGATATGCTCTTTATAAGGGTGTAAGCAGTGATGTCATAGCATCTATCATGGTCTCGTTTACAGCCTCAGCTACAGTACTAGCCTTATACTATGCTCAGAGGATTGTAGGGGCTGGAAGGGTTTCACAGCTCATCCTAGGAGATCCCCTACTCGTTACCAGCTTTGAAGGACTCACAGCTTTAATAGTGGGGCTTCTCGTAGCTGTATTCTCTCTTAGCATTGCACGTGAGGTGTTCTTTGTAGGTGTTAGTAGAGAGACGGCCCTCGTTAGTGGTTTGAAGGTTTGGATTTACGATTTCACCCTCTACACCCTAATGGCCCTCAGCGTAGCCATAATGCTTAGGATAACAGGGTTCCTAGTAACATCTGTCCTAACACTCCTACCTGGAGCTATAGCAGTCATAGTAGCTCGTGGTAGCCTACAGGTAACCCTAGCCTCCATAACGATAGCCTCCATAGCCTCTGCCCTAGGCTTACTAGCCTCCATAAGCCTAAACATGCCACCCTCAGGTGTAACAGGTTTAATCCTCGTAACCATCTATGCACTAGCGAGGGTTGCTAGGTTTGGCTAAGAAGAGGTTTGGTGTAAGCGTAAGCAGGAGTTTAGCTGAGAGCCTCGACATGGTAGCAGGGATGCTGGGCTTAGATAGGAGTAGCGTTGTTGAACTAGCCCTAAGAGGGTTGCTAGAGGATTACACTCACCACGTGATACCGCATGACTGCATAGCGCTCATAGCCCATATATGCGATAGGGACCTGGTGGAGGTGGCAACAGTTATAGGAGGCTATGGGGAGCTTAGGATAACACAGCTACACAGCCATACGGGGGAGAAGTGTATTCAAATACTCTTAGTAGCAGGGTCTAGTAGCGTGATAGCTGATTTCTACTCAAAACTAGCTAAACTTAAGGGGTGCAGGGTTAAATACATGCCATTGCATGAGATAAGCGAGGTTGCAAGGAGGTCCTAGCTCTCACAGGATTACCGAGTTATCCCTATACAAGCTCTTATGTAACCTAGTGTCGTAAGGGGGTCTAAGCTGGCGACTTTAGTGTTACTGGTTTTAAGCTACGCTTTCGTAACAGCTCTTTGGCTTTACTCCGAGGCCTTACTCTCATCTACAATAGTTATAGGCGTCCTAGGCGGGGTTGTAGCGGGCCTCCTAGGCTGGGTTGGGGTTTCCATAGCGTTTCTAGCCAGACTCCCCCTCCTAAGACTACTCTTATCCCCTAGTGCTAGGAGGCCTGTGTTAACCCTCTCATCCATAGCTCTCATACTATCAGCTATCCCCGCCTCCCTAGAGGGTGGGCTTGGCTACGCTACACTCTACCTACTTGCATCTATAGCGTTTGGCATAGTATCAGCGGCTGTACTTGCTAGCGTGCTTAACGACGTAGATTATAGCGACTGGGATGTAGCCCTGGTTTCATCTAGCATAGCAACATACACTCTAGCACTTCTAGCCCTCATAGCCTGGAGCATCCTAGGCTTAAACCTAGGAGCACCCCTAGCTGTGGCATCAGCGGTATCTATAGCGTTTCTAGCGTATACGCTAAGACCACCACCACTACCAAGCATAACATTGAAAACAGTCGAAGTTCTAGTAGACATGTTATCCTTTAGGAGAAACCCTGAAGCCTACAGGTACTTGTACGCGGACGTGTTAAAGTTAGCCCTCATACTGGGAGGGCTTGGAGCTGTAAAGGTATCCCTACTATCAACAACAATAGAGGATCACGGAGTTAACGCTATAGTAGCTCTGACAGCAGGCTCCCTAGCAGGCTCGATAATAGCATCTTACACCTTAAGACCAAGGATAGCCATGGCCATAGCGATAGTAGCTACAACGATAACACTAACTCTAAGCGAACCACTCGTAGGACTAGCCCTAGTAAACATGGCAATAACATATAGCAACCTAACAGTAACAATAGTAACCCTGGAGAACATGCCAAAAGCGATATATAGAACACTAGCAACACTAGCAATAGCAACAGCAGCGGGAGCAATCATAGTAGGTGTAACATCACTGGCAAACCCGCAAACAGCAACATCAATCCTAACACCAATAGCAACCCTAGTACTACTAACATCAGCAATCCTAACACTAAAAAGAGGAAGGGAATGGGAATGACCTCCCCCATCCTGTAGACATGAGCTTAACCCGCCTTGAAAATGGAGCTTGCTCGGGCTTTAATGTCGACTTTGTTAAACCCTGGATTGGGTTACTCTCGCTTTATGTATTGTTAGTTTCGTTTACGTAGGGGTGGCTTGAGTAGCGCCTTCTCTACATTGTTTTGTTATCCCTTCTAGCCTATGTTGCCTCTCGGTGTGCTGGGTTTGATTTGTAGGTTTTGTGGCTCCGATAACCTTATTTGGGATCACGGGGTTGGCTATGTTGTTTGCGCTAGCTGTGGTTCGGTTGTAGAGGAGCTGTTAGACGATGGTGTCCGCTTCTCCAGCTCTCCTGCTTTGAAGCCTAGGTTCTCCGCGGGGTTCCATAGTTTTAGGTTTAAGGGTGGTGGTTCTGTTGATAGATTCTCTTTGATAACCTCTCTTATCAACTCCAGGGCTTTAAACATCCTCTCCTCCTACCCTGTTGTTAGGTTTGCTTTAGAGCTCGTAGACTCTAACCCCGTTCTTAAGGCTAGGACGTTGAGGGGTAGGGTTGCTCTGGCGTTATACCTTGTCTACAGGGCTCTAGGCTACTCTAAATCTAGGTCTAGGGTTTTAGCCTCTAGGGCTTTGAGGGTGTCTCCTAAGACTATAGAGAGGGTGGAGCGTTGGAATAAGAGCGTTCTAGGTGTTTTAGAGGTTAAAGCTAAAGATATGCTTATAAGCACTGTTAGGGAGAGGAGGCAGGCTAAGGCACCTTTAATATCTTAAAACCGTGGATGTTATTAACCAACAGGGTCTCAGGTGTTTGATGTTAATATTAGGGGTGTAGTGTTTAGGGCTAGAGGGCATACTAACATAAGGGCGACTCATAGGTCTACAATGGAGGTTACCACAGAGGATTATCTAACGCCTAGAGGTGATTGCATAGTAGGAGTATCAGCCGAAATCTCCCCGGCAAGGCTACCCCGGGAGCTCAAGGAGGTTATATCGAGCGACGGCTCTATAGTTGTAGCTGTTCTCTGTAGCAGTGGTCTATGCGACTCCGTGGTTGGCAGGGGCTCCTCTAGGATGACTTTATCAGATGATAGGAGGATGGTCTTCAGGAGATCGAGCTATGTAGGCCCGGAAACTGTTATGGTGAGCGCCTCTAAGGCAGCTGTAGATCTAAGTAGGGATATCGTGAAGGCCCTAAAGAGCGGTAACGATCTGGTTGTAGTGCTTTTAGCGTTTAAACTGGAGAGTTTAGGTTTTTAATCTATGCCTCTCATAGTATCTTTTAATGGGAGTAGAGCTTTGGACGTAGTAGGGCTTGTTGTTAAACTTGGTAGTGCTATTGCTGAGGAGACAGCCCTCAGGGTTGCTAGAGCTTTCGAGTCGCACGGTGTCAGGGTTCTAGTTGAAGAGTCTGTAAGCTATGAAAGCCTATCCAGCTACCCTAGGTTTAGCCTACGCGGAAGCGTGCCTGGAAAACTTGTTGTTGTCGGAGGCGACGGAACCCTCCTTAGAACCCTTTTAAAATTACAGGATGAAACCCCTATCATAATGGGTATTAGGGCTGGGAAGAGGGGCTTTCTCCTCGATGTTGAGAAGTACGAGGTCGAAGATAGGATTAGGGATTTCATTAGAGGTGATTACAAGCTAGTTGTCTACCCTAGGTATGCTGTCTACGCTAACGGGGAGAGGCTGGCGTGCATACTTAACGACGTAGCTGTAGTCTCTAAGATGGCTAAGCTTACTAGGCTTAACGTGCTGGTAGACGGCTACCCAGCTATGAGAGTTGACGGTGACGGAGTTGTGGTATCCTCAACTGTTGGGAGTACAGCTTACAGTCTTAGTGCTGGAGGGCCTATAGTAGATCCGAGACTCGACGTCCTCATAGTAACCCCTCTCAACCCCGTACAACTACATCTAAGACCCCTAGTTGTGCCCAGCCACTCTAGGGTCGAGGCTTCCGTTACACCGCAGAGCAACGAGGCCTACCTAAACCTAGACGGCCAGATTGTTAGAGAACTACAGCCGGGAAGCCTCGTAGCCATCACTAGGTGTGATGCAGGGGTTAGAATGGTTAGGTTTAGATGGTGGGATAACTTCTATGAGAGGCTCTATACAAGGTTACTTGCATACTGGTGACCTAGCTGTGAGCTCTAGGAGGTCTTAGAGCTTGAAGTTAAAGGAGGGTAAGGTCTTGGTTCTAGATACAGGTGCTATACTAGCAGGGGTTCCCCTAGTAGCCCCGTTAAAATGCTACACGCCAGCATCTGTAGTGAGCGAGGTGAGAGATAGTGAGAGTAGAGCTGTTCTAGAGAAGCTCCTAGAATCTAGGAGGCTTGAAGTGCTGGAACCTAGCGGTTACTACGTGGAGAAAGCTGTAGAGACGGCTAGGAAAGCTAGGACCTTAAGGCATCTAAGCAATGTTGACCTAAAGGTTATAGCATTGGCTTTAGAGCTAAAAGCCGGAGGGGTGGAGGTTATAGTGGCCTCAGATGACTATAGAGTGCAGGAGACGATAGCTAAAGCGGGAATCGAGTTTCTCAGGGTTAGGTATAAAGGTATAAGGAGGAAGTAGCTTTTATAAAGCCCTAACACTAAACCTACTAGTGGGATGATAGGGCCGACATAGCCTGAGACCCCTCAGGGGTCATTGAGGTAGGGTCAATGGGTTGACCTTCGATGGAAGGCCTATGCGGTCACCACATATACTACGATGTTGGCCTCTCAGAGGATCTGGATAGCGTTGCAGGACCCCTCTGTAGGCTTGTAGAAAGTCTCACCACGCCCTCCCCCAGACTCTACGTTAGGGTTAACACTTTTAGGGTTAGCGTTGGAGAGTACCTTGACATCCTGAGGGCTAACGGTCTAAGCTTCTACGTTGACGAGGATATACCTGAAGCCATATGGACTCCCGTAGAGGGCCCCTTCAGGATCCCATTATACGATAAGCTCGTTGTAGCTGATAAGAGGGCCTCAGAGTCGGTCCTCATGGGTAGCGATCTCTACGCTCCAGGCGTCCTAGAGGCTGGGAATGTCAGGAGAGGCGATCTAGTCACAGTTGTATCACCGAGGAGAGCTCCAGTAGGCTCAGGCATTGCCGTGGCGGACTGGGGTGAGGCTAGGATTTCACGTAGAGGTCTCTTCGTCAAAATCACAAACCCCGCGTATAAAGCCCCTAAGGTCTCAGAGCTCCCAGGTAGCGGTGAGCTGGTATACGGGCAGGCTATTACATCAATGTACGTTGCAAGACTCCTAGATCCGAAGCCTGGGGAGGTCATAGTGGATATGACTGCAGCCCCTGGAGGGAAGGTGAGTCATGTAGCTCAACTCGTAGGGCCTAAGGCTAGGGTGATAGCCATTGATAGGCCGTCGAAGGTAGCTAAGCTCAAGGAAACCCTATCAAAACTAGGGCTACACTGGGTCGAGGTGGTAGGAGGAGACTCTAGGTACGCTTCAGAGCTCCTAGGCAGCATAGCGGGTAAGGTGGATGCAGTCCTAGTAGATCCACCGTGCACAGATATAGGCGTGGTGCCTAAGGTGGAGGATTACAAGAGCTACAAAGACTCGGTTAACGCAAGCGAGTACCAGAAGCAGTTCGTAAGAGAAGCCTACAGGATACTAAAACCCGGGGGGAGGCTGGTATACTCTACGTGCACCCTAACAGATGTGGAGAACGAGGCTGTGGTAGAGTACGCTTTAAACATAGGGTTCAAGCTGGAGGATTACGAGGTGAAGTTGAGTAGAGGTAGGAAGGGGGAGTATGGTATAAGATTCGCGCCACACAGAGATGGAACACCGGGCTTCTTCGTAAGCCTAAAGCTGGTCAAGTAGTCTACCATCATACAAGCTTGTGCTCGCTAACCTATAATGCTATAGGTTGCAAGAGCTCTTATCTAATAATAATTATTATATATGCTGTGTGTAGTCTACACTCTATATCTTAGAGGGTGGTTTGTGGTTTGAGAGTTCTCTTACTACATGCTAGTCGTTTCACATATAGGGTTGTCGAGGAGGCTATCGATAGGCCTCCTGATCCTCCTTCTAGTGGTGAGTTTGAGAACTGTCTTGTAGCTCTTGTTACCGTTGAGGTTGGTGATGGTGATGTTGAGGTTTCGAGGGCTGCTAGCGATATGGTGTCCCAGGCTAGTAGGCTTGGTGTTAGGTGTATAGTTGTCTACCCCTACGCTCACCTGTCACCAGACTTAGCCGCCCCTGATGTCGCCTACAAGGTTCTCACCAGCCTTGAGAGCGTTCTTAGGAGCTCCTGGGATGGCTTGATCCACAGGGCCCCCTTCGGCTGGTATAAGGCTTTCGAGATATCATGTCCAGGTCATCCTCTAGCTGAGTTGTCACGTAGCTTTAGAGGTGGCCATGTGCTGTTATACAAGGGGTTACCCTTAGAGGATGCCCAGGCTAGGGGTTTGATTGAAGGGTGGCTTATGCAGAGGAACCCATGGGGTCGTGAGACTCTTGAGTTGGTTGAAAGGCTTGGGCTTAATGGCGTTGATGGTAGGGCTGCCCTGTGGGAGCTCGAAAGGCTCGTTGTAGGGGAGCTCGGGCTTAGAATAAGGGTTTCGGTTGAGAGGCCTGATAGCATCTACGGGTTACAGGGGGTTTCAAGCCTAGCTAGGCTATGCTCTAGGAGTCCGGGTGTCAGCGTGTTACTAACATGGGGTGATATTGGTGAGTCTATGGCGGTCACGGATAGGGATCCCCTGGAGCTCCTGGGGAGACTTGGTGTTAGGATCTCAGATACGGTTAAGGTAATCCTGGGCGATGAGGAGCTCAACGTAGGCGTTAGGGGTTACTCTATAGTGTACAAGGCTAGGAGGGGTGGGGCTGTACCACTACTCGTAGCGCTACAAGATAGGTACTGTCTAGGCCCCCTGGCTAGCATCGCCTACTCGATTCTAGACTCGGGGCTCAGGGAGGCTGATGAGGGTAGAACGCCTGTTATACACTATAGGCTAGCTCCAATCCAGGTAGCTGTTATACCAGTTGGAGATGCTCACATGGAGTACGCTAGGATCATAGCCTCTAGGTTGGAGGAGCTCGGAGCAAGGGTGGTAGTGCTAGGGGAGGGCGGGGTGGGAGCTAGAGTTAGGGATGCTGGGAGGAGGTGGATACCCCTAGTTGTGGTGGTCGGAGATAGGGAGGCTGAGACGAAGACTGTAACCCTTAGGAGGAGGTGGGAGCCTGGGAGACAGGAGGTTGTAACGTTGGAGGAGCTCGTAGAAGAGGTTAAAAGGCTGAACACCAGTAAGCCTTAGGTGCGGGGTGTAGCAACTGTAATGCCGGAGCTCAGGCTGTGCACTTCAACAACTGTAAGTGTGGCTTTGAAGCCCTTCAACTACGAGGTTCACGGCCACGATGTAGCTATTGAAGCATGCTGGTGTGGTGACCTCAATAGAAGGGTTGATGTGGAGCTTCTAGCGAGAAAGCTTGAGACAGCCTCCAAGCCCTTCAACAGGAGGCCTTTATGGGAGCTTCTAGGCTTTGAGAACGCTACAATAGAGGATCTCCTCCTAGAGCTCTCGAAACATCTCGGCGAGGCTGAGGGTTTAAGGTTGTGTGCTCTATCCGCTAAGTGGGCTAGTAGAAGCATTATACTAAGCTTTTAAGGCTTAGGCTACACTAAATCCTATTAGCATGGGGGTGTCTTAGGTGGTCTTAGGGGTCCTAGACTTCATGTTCGCCTACTGGTGGCTGTTGATAGTAGAGAGCCTGGTGTTAGCCGGTGTTGTAGCTCTCATAGCCCTTAACGCTGATAGGATTGTTGGCGACGCCCCCAGGAGCCTTGCATCCCTCAGGACTAGCATGGGGTTAACCTTGATCTTCATGGTCTCAGCATACATCTTTGTAATGCTCCTCGTAGCCCACCTCCTGGGAGGCTTTGGAGAGGCTGGGAGCTCTCTAGTCCTGTGGGCCACCGTGCTAGCATTCCTCCTAATACTGTTCCAGTGGCTTATATCACCGTTTATAATAAACATCGCCTATAGGACGAGGCCTCCGAGCTCGCCCTATGAAGAGCAACTAGCTAGGGAGGCTGAAAGGCTTGCAAGAGCTAGCGGTATAAAGCCACCTAAATTCGTTATAGCCGATGTAGATTTCCCGAACGCCTTCGCCTACGGGAGCCCGCTAATGGGTAGCTATGTTGCCGTAACTAGAGATCTATTGAGGAGGCTAACTAGGGAGGAGGTCGTAGCAGTTATAGGACACGAGGTTGGGCATTTAAAGCATAGGGATGTATCATGGATACTAGCTCTAAGCATTATACCGTTAGCGGTATACTTCATAGGCAGAGCTCTAATATGGAGTGGTATCCTAGGAGGAGGGGGAGGTAATAGGAGGGGTGGCACCATATACCTGGTAGCCATAGGGGCGGCTCTCATAGCTACAAGTGTTCTATTCAGATTCCTCGTAGCCCACTTCAACAGGCTTAGAGAGTACTATGCTGATGCCCACTCAGCCCTCGTCACAGGGAGACCTAGGGATCTACAGAGGGCTCTAGCCAGGCTCCACCTAGCATACTCTAGCAATGAGAGGCTTGTAGCGGAGGCTCAAGGCAATAGTATGGCGTCAATGCTATTCATAGTAACCCCTCTGATCGAGGTTAACGGAGGCTTCTTCTACGATATAGATGCTTACGTGGATAGACTTAAGGGGTTGAGAACAAGCGCTTTAGAGGAGGTTTTCGCCTCCCACCCACCAATACCTAAGAGGCTTAGATTCCTAGATAAGGTTGCAGCTAGGATAGAGCTATAGGCTAGGTACCACTAAGAGCCTAGATCCTAGTGCAACCTCTTCCAGTGTAACCCCGTAAACCCCCTCCAACATATTTCTCTTAACCACCTCCTCGGGTCTACCAAAGGCTACGAGCCTTCCAGAGCTTATGACACCAACTAGGTCGGCTATGCTAGCGTAGAGCGGCTCGTGGACTGCCATGACTATTGTTGTACCCCTACTAACCTCTCTGATAAGCTTAGCTACTTTAACCTGGTTAGCTATATCGAGGTGCGAGAACGGCTCATCTAGCAAGAGCACCCTAGGGTTTCTTGCTAGAGCTCCTGCTATTAACACGAGCTTATGCTCTCCACCACTAAGACTATTAAACCTCCTGCCCCTCAGCCTTTCAAGTCCAAAGAATCTAAGTACATCCAGCGGATCCCTAGAGCTCCCCACATCGTAGAGGTATGCTTCAAGCACGTCTTCGACCTTAGCGTATGGATCTACCTGTAGGTATGCTGGTACATATGATGTAATTCTCCTAGCTCTCCTAACATCTAAACCGCAGAGGCTGACAACCCCGGTGTAGTCTAGGATACCCGCTAGAACCCTTAACAATGTGGTTTTACCAGCACCATTAGGGCCTATGAAGGCTGTTAAGCCCCCCTCAACCTTGAAGCTTACACCTCTAAGTACTATTGTATCCTCGACCTTCACAGTAACATCTTCAACCCTGATATCGCAGGGGTTACTATTGCTAAAGCCTTCCAGCATGCCTGCCTCTCACCGAGAGGTAGAGTAGTAGTGGAGCCCCTACAAGCGATGTTATAGCTGTTAGAGGTAACTCCCTCCCACCTCCAACAACCCTCACTATGATATCAGAGCCGATCACCAGTATGGCCCCCACGATTATAGAGGCTACCAGCAGCCTGTTAAAGCTAGCTCCCACGGTAACCCTAGCCACCCACGGTGCAGTTAGCCCCACGAACCCTACGGGGCCGCTCACAGCTGTTATAAGGGATACTATAAAGGCCGCAGTAGCGGTCATAGACAGTCTTAGGGCCTCAACGTTAACACCCATAGCCTTAGAGACCTCCTCTCCCAAGAGTAGAGCTGTGAGAGCTCCTCTATTGACTGCTATGAATACTAGACCTACAAGCACCACCACTGATAGGAGTGTTGATTCAGTCTTAGAAGTGTAAGCTATGGTACCGAAGAGCCATACGATTGCCAGGCCTAGCTGAGGACCTAGTAGGAAGATAGCTATGACTAGTAGGCTGCTAAGAGCGTATGATAAGGCTACACCAACGACTATCAAAGCAAGGCTGGTCAACCCGGCTATGGATGCTATTGAGATCACAGTAGCGTAAGCCGCAAGCCCCCCTAGGAATGCTACGAGATACCATACTGGATACCCGAGGCCGAAGGCTAGAGCTGATAGGTATCCTAGAGCCGCTCCAGGCGATATACCTAGTATGTAGGGATCGGCCATTGGGTTACCTAGAAGCCTCTGTATGATAAGACCTGATACAGCTAAGCCTACACCAACCATCGTTGCAGCAATACTCCTCCATAGGCGGAGCTCCACAACAGCTCTATCAACATTAGAGCTATCCCCCCATAGGAGGAGTGAGACGGCCTCAAATGGAGTGTAGACCCTGTAAACTCCGATGGAGAGGGATAGTAGGAAGAGTGTCATGTAGAGTATGAGAAAGAGGGAGAGGTAGAGCATATGCCTCAAGATACGCTATCCTCCTAAACCCACCTTGAGGAAGGCTACCACAGGGTCTGGAGCCGCCTTTGATAGTATCCCGGTTATATCTAGGGTTTCAGGGGATAGCTTCTGGGGTATAGCGGTTGTTGTTAGGTTGAATAACTGCGGGTGTAATGCTACGAGGAGCACGTAGAGTGAAAGTATAGTTCTAGGGGATGGTCTAACGAATGAATCCTCGTAGGCTCCTGAGAGCACGTATATCCTACCATCTCTTAAAGCTGGGATCCTGTAAGCCGCGTCACCTAGAGATCCTAACAGGAAGTTCACTAGATCCTCCGCACTCACAGCCCCATGGGACGAGGTTACTATTATAACCTCAGGAGCTCTCTCAAGCAGGGACTCAGGTGATACCTGAGGCCATAACATCATATCACTGTAAACGTTGACACCTACAACCTCCACTATATCATGCTCCCAGGTGCCACCTCCGACTACGAAGAGTGGTTTAACCCAGACTACGGCTGCAACCTTAAGCTTATACTCTATCTTAGATGATAGCAGGGTTGCGTAGTTAACAGCTAACTTAAACTTGTATAGTGCCTCGTAGGCTTCAACAACTCTACCGGTAACCCTACCAGCAATCAATATAGACTCCTCCACATCTGAGAGCTTGAAGTCAGGTAGTAGTACAACTGGGATGCCGTAGGGTGCTAGGATACCCTTCAAAGCCCTATGGCTTGGAACACTTGCAACCCCTATTACGAGGTCTGGTTTAAGACCCACTATGACCTCAACCTTAGGCGACCAGAAGCCTACAACAGCTAGCTCCCCCCTATCCCTCCTCTCCTTAACAATAGCGGGGAAATCGGACCACTCGTCAACACCTACTAGGAGCCCCACAGCCCCAATATAGTATAGGGTCTCTGTAGCACTCGGAGCCAGTGATACCAGCTTGGAAGGCTTCCTCAAAACTACAACCTTATCCCCAACACCATCGGTTATGGTTACAGGGAATAGCATTTGCTCAGCTAAGACCTCAACCCTCCTGGAGAGGCTGTCTACAGTTGACATGAGCTCTTTAACAGATGCTTTTAAGCTCTCATTGACAAGAGTAAGCCTTGAACTTAAGAGTTTAAGTTCAGCACTAGCCCTCCCAAGCTCTTCAGCGATCCTCTCAAGATCCCTTGCTGAAGCCACTTGACTCAAAGACTCCTCTATAGATGAAATCCTCTTCTTAACCAAGTCTAGGTCCTTTAAGGCCTCACCTTGAGCTAATACCTGGCTCCTCAAACCCTCTATAGCCCTACCCTGCTCCTCAACACTCCTACTAAGGCTCGACACCTCACCCCTCAACTCTGATATTGCTTGGTAGAGGGTGGAGAAGCCTACTATGAAGACTAGGATCACAGCTGCAAACCCTAGTAGTGTTAGCCTCTCACGCATCATACTTGGACACCGTATCCAACCTATTAAACTCAAACCTTAAATCTCTGAATATTTAGCTACCAAGCAAGGTCTAGGCTGGATGGTTTAAGAGAGGTGCGTTAAAGGTAACCCTAGGTGGGGGCTAGTTTATTGGGTAAGGCTAGTGTTGAGAAGGGTAGAGCTTTCGAGGATACAGTGGAGCTATGGCTCTCACTTAGAGGGCTTGGCTATGAGAAGAGGCCTAGGGTTAGAACTAGGCTTGGCTACGTTGCTGAGGTCGACTTCCTAGTTTATGATAGGCAAGGTAAGTTTATTGTTGAGGTTAAGAATCTAGAGAAACCAGTTGACAGGGATGTTGTGCTTAAAGCGTGGAATAACGCTTTCGCACTAGGAGCTTACAAGGCTATAGTGGTGTCCGCCTCGGGGTTCACGGACGCAGCTGTTAGCCTAGCACGTAGAATTGGTGTTGTAGAGCTCCGAACATTGGATGAGATTGTAGTGGATATAGAGTCTCTAAAGTCGAGACGGGAGCTCCTCTACGTAGAGCCATCCATAACAGCCTGGTCCGCCATGAGATGGGCTGAGGACATGCTGGGGGAGAGGAGGCTACTCGTGTTCAAGGCTGAGAGGGGTGAGAGCGTAGAACCCCTCTACATCCCAGTATACCATGTGAAGGCCAGCGTACAGGTAGAGGCTGGTAGGTATAGGGATCTAAGGATACTAGCATCAAGTCTAACAGGGCTACCAATAGCCTATGATAGGAGCTCCAAGAGAATGAAGGAGGTCTTGGACGCACTAGTAGACCTACCACTAGACCTACTAGAGGTTTACAGAGTGCATGCTGGAAGAAGGGTGGCGAGGACAGATATAGTGTACAGCTACGGTGAGGCAATGTGGATTAAAATGATAAGACACCTAACACCAAGAGGGCTACTGAGAAGGGTATCAGAGAAACCAGTCGTGGTAGAGGTGGTAAACGTATACCCACCCCTAGGACAGCTAGAAGAGGCGGTAGCAACAATAGAGGGTAAGAGGATGCTAAGAGAACCACCACAAAACTTCGAAGCAAGAGAACCCATATACACGCCGGGGAGCGTGAAACACCTACTAGAGATAATGCTAAAAGCCGAGGTTAAAACGATAAACCAGGTACACGTCCCAGTATTCAAAGTGAAACTCGTAGATAATAAGGGAAACTACAGGTACGTCATCATAACAGGGTGGACAAAGGAAGCATCAGTCTACGAAAGCAAGTACTTCGCATAACCCCCACATCCTTGAGAGGCCTAACCCGGGAGCCGTGTCTTCGAGGATGAGGATCACACGTCAGTAGCCTAGATACGACCTCACAACATCCAGTTTCCTTGCAAGTACCTCCTCTCTAAAACCTTCTAGGACTACTCTCCCTTGTTCTAATAGGTAGACGTAATCCGCCTTCTCCAACGCTAATGCTACGTTCTGCTCTACTAGGATTACCGATATGTCTACCTCCCTCCTAATCTTATCGAGAGCCTCTGCTACCTCCCAGGCTATCTTTGGTGCTAGACCTTGGCTTGGCTCATCTAGCATTAAAACCTTGGGTCTGGTCATTAGAGCTCTGGCTATTGCCAGCATTTGCTGCTCTCCCCCGCTTAGACTTCCGGCCTTCTGGTGTAATCTCTCCTTAAGTCTTGGGAATAGATTGAATACAAGTTCAAGTGTCTCCCCTATCCTCTCCCTGGCCCTCCTAGTGTAAGCTCCTAGCTCTAGGTTCTCTCTAACAGTTAAATCGGGGAAGAGCCTCCTACCCTCGGGGACCATGGTTAAACCTAGCTCAACCCTCCTATGCGATGGCATGCTCGTTATATCTAAACCATACATCATAACGCTACCCCTCCAAGCCCTAATGATCCCCATTATTGTCCTAAGTAGGGTTGTTTTACCAGCACCATTAGGGCCCAGTACCGCTACCATGGATCCCTCCTGCAGGGTTACATCAACACCCCATAAAACCTGGATCTTCCCATAGCCTGACTCTACACCCCTAACCTCAAGTGCTAAGCTCACGGACTCCACCTCCTACCCAGGTATATCTCCTCCATCAACGGATTTCTTAGAACCTCCTCAGGACCCCCCTCAAGTATCTTAGATCCAAGATGTAATACTATAACCCTATCAGCAAACCTAACAACAGCCCTCATTACATGCTCTACGAGGGTTGTAACAGCTATACCCTCCTCATCAGCAACCCTCCTCACCAGGAGCATTAGGTGGTCCACCATGGCTGGGGGCATCCCAGCGACAATCTCGTCTAAAAGTAGGAGTTTGGGTTTCGAAGCCAGAGCTCTTGCAAGCTCAAGTAGTTTAAGCTCTGGGACTGTAAGCCTACCTGTAAGCTCAAACCTCTTATCGTAGAGGTTTACAAGTTTAAGCTTCTCATCGGCGATCTCCAAGGCCTCCCTCACACCTATCCTACCATAGTAGGAGCCGAAGAGAGCCCCTATGGCAGCACTCTCCCTAACAGTTATATTGGGGAAGGGTCTTGGTATCTGGAATGCCCTAGCTATACCCAGGTGGGCTCTCCTATAGGCAGGGAGATCCGTTATATCAACCCCCTCAAACAGCACCCTACCCTCATCAGGTTTATAGACGCCATTAATTACGTTGAATAACGTTGTCTTACCAGAACCATTAGGACCTACTATGGCTACCCTCTCACCTCTTTCAATCTTCAAACTTACATTCTTTAAAGCTACAAGACCTCCAAACCTCTTAGTTACATTTAAAACCTCTAGCAAAATCCATCACCCTAAGCTATGAACCTCCTAGTAGCGGGTATGTACGCTCTAAGAGCCCCTACTATACCCTCTGGAGCTACTACGATAACTGCTACCAGTATTGGAGCAAATACGAGTAGCTGGAATCCCGGTAGTATGCCCGCTAGGAAGTATTTAAGGCTACCGTATAGTGTACCGCTTACAATAGGGCCTGCTAGCGTTCCAGCTCCACCGAGCATAACCAATATTATAGCTTCTATAGTGTATAGGATGTTGAAGGCGTCTGGAGGGTATATTGATGCTACCTTGAAACTCCATGCGGCCCCGAGTAGTCCTCCGAGGATACCGCTTGTGGTGAAGGCTAGAACCTTGTACATGGTCGTGTTAATACCTATAACCCTAGCTGCATCCTCATCCTCTCTAATAGCCTTAAGGGCATAGCCTATCCTCGTGTTAAGAAACACTATTGATATCACAAGTGCTAGTAGGGCTACGGAGAATACCATGATATCAGATATGATTGTTGCTAGTAGAGAGAACCCCTCACTTCCGAAGAGCCTTATTAAGGGGCCTGATACGATAAGCCCCCTAGAACCCTCCCATATGTCAAGCCCTTCAACGAGGTATCTAAGGCCCTCGTTGACGGATATGGTTGCTATAGCGAAGTAGGCTCCCCGAAGTCTTAAAGCTATACCTCCTACTATTAATGCTAGGAGTGATGTAAGAGTTATTGTTTGAATTAACCCGAACACTATCCCATAATATCCTGGGAGCCCTGCTTCGTAAGCTCTCACCACACCACTAGCCATACCATACATACCTAACGCCATGAAGGCTACATAGCCGAAGTCAACGTAGCCTGTCATGCCGAGGAATATGTTGAATGCTTGGCCCAGAGCTATGTAGAACGCTAGTAGTGTTAACAGCTGACCCGTAATCGGCCCTAGGGGGCCCACCACTTCAACTAGTATCCTTAACCCTAGGATTATGGCGTAGAGTGTGAGGAGAGCGAGAATATGGGTTCTCGATAGTGTCACTTAACTCACCTACCTAGCAACCCTTGGGGTCTCAGTAGTAGGATCACTAGTATGAGTGTGAATGTCAGGAAAACACTTAAACCAAAGGGGTTTGGTGCTCCTAGCATGGTGAATAGCGGGACGGAGGCCTGCTCTATCACACCCACTATTAGGCCTCCTATGAAGGCTCCTATAGGGGATCCAAGCCCTCCTAGAACAGCTATTACGAAAGCCCTAAGGGTGTAAAGATGCCCTATGTACGGGTATATGCCTTGCTGGAAGTATATTGCTAGAAGTGCTCCACTAGCCGTAGTCAACCCTATTCCAAGAGCAACTGTTAGAAAGTATACCCTCTCAACGTCAACACCACACACCATAGCACCCTCAGGATCCTGTGTAACAGCTCTAACAGCCACCCCTAACCTAGTCCTATACAATAAGACGTATAAGGCTATCACCAGACCTAAAGCTATTACAGCAGGCCATACTCTAACAAGGGGTAATGGGATACCGTTTCTCGGTAGATGGTGGTTCTTTGCCTTCAAACGGCTCCCCACCATCTACCTCTCAACGGTTCCGATAGGCTCAGACCACCCTACGGGAGCTGTTAGCCCCCGGTCGCCCGAGGGTACATCCACTCCCTTTCGGGTAATCTGGGCCCGGGGTGGGCTCATTGACCTCAAGACCTCATCGGCCTCAGCAACTATAAAAGTAGCACGGGGAGCCTTATAAATTTAACCTATGTGACTTGTTATATATTCTGGTTTTTAAGGTTTGTCTTATATGTTGTCTTATACTTGGTGTATGACTTGTCTGAGAGGGTTTATGTTAAGAAAACTGTCACGGTTCCCCTTGATCTGTGGAGGGAGTTTGAGGTTGAGGCTACTAGGAAGTTTGGGTACTATGGTGCTATTAGGAAGGCTGTTGAGGAGGCGATCAAGTTATGGCTAGAGGCTCAGAGGAAGGTTACGTGACCATAGTCGGTAAGCTGATAGTCTCCGATGGTGTATCGGCCTCTAAACTACTACTGCTTATGAGGAGGTTTAGAGATTCGGTTGAAATGGCACACAACATGACCTCTAAGAGGCAACTTGGTGAAAGTGAGGTTAAGAGAAGGATAACGAGATACCTATCTAACGCCTGGTACGCAAGCTCAGCTATAAAAATGTCAAAGCTGTACGAAGAGCAGGATCACCTGAGGCTTAGGAAACCATTCCTATACTCGCTAGGCTCCAGGGACGAGAACGGTAACAGGAATATAAAATTTGTATCCACTGATAGGGTGCTCATAAAGATACCACATGAAGATAGAAGACATGAGTGGATCGAATGTAAAGCTCTCTTCGCCAAGAAACACATACCGGTAATCGAGGAGCTTGTAAGAGGGAGGTACAGCTACAGTGCTGGGGTTGCCATCAAGCTCAGAAAGGGTGAGGATTGGAGGAGTGTTTGGAGAAAGAGGCTCATAATCTACATAAGCATACCTGTGGAGCTTTACATTAAACACATAAACCCTAAGAATGTTGATGTTGCCGGAACTGTTAATAGCAACTGGCTATTAGCTGGCTTCGACTTTAACGTTGATAGGGTCTGTATGGCTATCATCGATCCTGCTGGTAGGCTGAGGGATGCGAGGACGGAGTTCTTCTCTAACGCAGCGAACACCCCCAAAGAGGTCTCTGAGAATGCGAGGAAGGAGGCTGTTGTAAAGCTGGTGAAATATGCTGTAGCACATGGTGTCAGATACATAGCTGTAGAGGGTCTTAGAAGGCCTAGCAAAGTTGAAGGTAGAGTGGGTAAGTGGGCTCATAGACAGTATTTACAACATCTAAAAGTCCTAGCAAAGAGGTTTGGCTTAGAGGTAATAGAGGTTAACCCAGCATACTCAACAATAGACGCTATTGGGATAGCACTGACACTAGGCCTAGACAAGCACACAGCATCAGCTTACATAATAGCACTAAGAGGCCTCGCACATAAAAGCATGTAAACGGTACAGGTAATCACGAAAACCAAAAGCTTCCAAACACTTTTAAATGGTTAGTTTACTTTAATATATCTTTAAATATATAAATATCTTCCTTACTCGTAACTTCATTCCTCACCACTCCAAGAACACTCCAAGAACTATGTAATCGCCAACCCTCCTGATGATCTTTATATGCATACTGTTACCTATCTCAGCTATAGGTTTTAGCTTGCCTCTCTTTTTAATAACGTAGGGTTTCACTAACCTATAGAAGGCTTGGCAGGGGGACTCAGTATGTAAAGTATCATGGCTAGTAGCAGAGGTTCTTAAAGTTATTGGAGGGGTTGCTAACATGGGTTATGACCTCCTCTCCGCATTTCCGGGAGTTGTTATACGCCTCCCCAAGCGGTTTGTCGGATATCCGCTCGGAAGCACACCCCTCATCTTCCTACCGGATCCCCATCCTAGGAGCATCACAGTTCAGGGCCGGAGGGGCCTCGGCTCCAGCGGGTTCCTCGGAGTCCCCTCTCTACACCGGCTTCTCTTAACCTTCTAACAACGTTAACCTAGCCTTAAATCTCTCTATCTCCGCCTTGAAAGGCGAGGCTTTCAATTGTAAATTAATATTAAACCTAAAGTTGCAAATATATACGGTTAAACAAAGACTAAAAGTAACATTTAAAATTATTTCTAGCTAGCATAAATTCAGTAACCAAGATCGATGCCGGTGAGAGAACTTCTAGCGAGATATGCTGGAGAGGTTAGAGCTTAAGGAGAAAAGTGTCCTCCTCTAGGGCCTCCACCTATCATCATGGCTATACTTCCCGTAGAGCTCGCTAGGTAAGAGCTTCCAATTCCATTGAATGGATTCACGAGAACCTCGTACCCGCTGGTTGTAGTGACCTCTATCTTTCAATTCCATTGAATGGATTCTACACCCTCATGTTTCATGTACAGTGTGGAGAGTTCTCTCATCTCCATTACATGGATTCTATTCCATTAAGCCCCCAGGCGGGGCTCCTTGCATCCGGTGTGGAGTCTGGTATTTAAGCTTTTCGCTCTTTCTCTCAATGGTTTTCCGGGGTTTTGAATAGAGGTTCCCATTGTATACTGTAGCATAGCAGTTTATAGGGGGTGTCCAATGGTAACGTATATAAGCTTTAGTTCATGTGGTGTTTATAAGCTTCCCTTGATGTACTTGTTTGTTTTCATCACTCCTAGTTTAGTAAGGTTTACTGCTCTCTCTGCTGGTTCTGGTGATAGCTTTAGCGATGCTAGATACCTAATTGTCTACGCTGATATGCTGATAAGCAGAATTATGCTAAGTACGCTCCTACGTTCTATAAATGTTGGATATTTTATCTGCTATGATCCGTGTGTGGTGTTTAGGAGTTTAAGTTGGTTTAACTTCATCCGATAGGTTCTCAGAGCTATGATTGGTTAACCGGTTATCCATTAGGGGAGAAGGTCTCCTAGATGTTTGAGGCTAGACTTCCTATAGAGAAGTCGGGCTCTTAAAGTTGCCAGAGGATTGTTAACGTGGGTTGTAGTTAAAGGTTTAAGTGCTTTAGGGTATCCTTAGAGGTGGTTGAGTGTTTGGTGGTGGGGTTTGGATTACGTAGCTTTTCTATGGAGTTTGCTTGTGCTAGCCTCTCTTGATTCCTTTAACCCCTGTGCTATGTCTATGACTGCTACTATTGCCTTGGCCGCTTCGAGCTTGGGTCTTCATGGTTTCGCTATGTTGAGGTATCCTCTACTCTTTGTGTGTGGTGTTTATGTTGGCTATCTTCTCGTTGGCCTGGTTGCATCGTGGGTTTTGGGTTTTAGTAGGGTTCTCCTGGTTTTTGTCGTGTTATTAGCGTTTATCCTTGCTCTCCTGGATTTAAGGGAAGCTTTGTCTGAGAGGTCTGTTGCCTGTAGAGTTGGCGAGTGTGCTCCTCCATGGCTTAGGTTTCTAGATCCACGTATCTCCCCTTTGCTTCTGGTAGCCTCCGGTATTGTGGTTTCATGGAGTTTCATGATGTGTAGTGCTGCACCCTACCTTATATTCCTGGGGATTCTGGGCTCCACGGTGGGCTCCCCGGCTCTAAGGCTGGTGCTTATAGCTATCTACTGCCTCATAGTGATAGCCCCCTTAATCCTCATAGCGATCGCACCGGTAGCTATTTTCGAGAAGGTAACCCTAAGTTATAGGGGTGTGTTGGTTGTAAGAAGCGTGCTCCTCGTACTCGTAGCACTTATAGGTGCATACTACATCTACATGCTATGGTAAGCTTGGTGTGAGCGTGGAAGCCGGCTGGGTTGAGTAGCTGGGTAGATTCACACTATTAAAATACTTACCCAGATTACATATAATATGGGGTTTGGATGTGGTGCGTAGAAGAGCTCTAATAGCGGTAGTAGTAGTGGTAACCCTAGCACTAGCAACCCTCCCATGGATCCTCATACCCGATGTAAGTGTTAGCTATAGGTATAGCATTAAGCTAAGCTTCGAGGATCAAAGGAGTCTACTAGAGAAGCTTAACGTGAGTGAGAGGGATTCCTTCTACGTTATAGCGCTAACCACATGCCCTTGGTGCGCTCTACAGCTAAAATTCTTCTCCAAAGAGTTCCCAGAGGCGTACAACTACTGCTACATAGACATAGACATGAGATGCCGTGAGACCCTGGAAACGCTCACGCGAGAGAGCAAAGGGCTTATAGCAGGAGTCCCCACAACGCTCATCATCAAAAACGGTAGAGTAGCAGCAATAGTCGTAGGCTACAGAGACGATAGAAACACCTGGGAGCAACTAAAACAACTAGAACCCACAGAGCACATACCAGTAAACCCAACAGGTTTAAACCCACAAATAAAAACTAAAATAGCACTAACAATTACAATAATAGCCCTAGGCGCCATAACAACTCTAGCACTACACATCCGCAAGAGAGAATAGAAGCATATGTAGGTATGAGGAGAATAAGGAGATAACTCAAGGAAAGAACCTCATCTCCCTAAATGGTGGGATACCGAACAGGGGAAAGGGCTCCAACCACAACACTCCAGAGGAGTATACCATAACACTAACGAGAATAAGAGCATCGAATACCACAAACAACCCTACGAAGAAGGCCGTCTGCCTTCAAGCTTACTAACCCTATCCCTAAGATCGAGAATACCCCTTCCCCGAGATCAATCTAACTCTAATGCCTTTCAGCTTATCTTCTCACACCGTCTCTAGTAGCTATATCCCTCACAATAGCTGTTAGCGTAAGACGTCTAACCCTCCTATCCTTAACGATATGCGTTATGTTCAACTAGCATGCTCCTAGCCTCCTCACCCACGGATAGCTCTTCAACAAGCTGTCTAGCAATAGGCAAGAGTAACACCTAGCGCTAGAAAGCTCATTGAAGATTTTAAGGCTATGCTCTAAGGAGAGCTTGTAGAATAACAGTTATGAGGGGAGCTCGCTCTCATATTGTTTAGGGGTGGAGGGCCTCAAGGAACCTCTTTACCTGCCTGATTGAGAGGGTTGTGAGGGTGTTCTGCAGAGCCGGGTTCCCCTGAGAATTTTCCCCTGGGGTAGGGTTTCCCTATACTTGTTGCTCCTCTCCCCCCATAATACTAAATGTTCTCCCTAGATCTCACAACTACAGCATTATTTTATGTACCATGTTGCTCTCAGGGTTCATCGTGGTTATCTGGGATCGGATGCTATGGAAGAGTGTTTCCTCGTGTTCTACGAAGAGAGATTCATTCCTCGGCATATCCTCAGCCTGGTTGTCATCTCTGATCTCGGCATTTACTATACTGACCTCCTCTCTCACTGAAAGCGAGCCCCCTTTAGGCGGTTCACAGGCCTTCCAGTTGTTCGGGGTTACATCTATGAAATTATGGGTTGAGACTTTTAGACTTTTGGCATTAAGCCTATAAGTCCTAGCCAGATTTACTCTTTTAGGAGGTGGGTGCTGTGATTAAGGCTAAGATTGATAGTAGGCTTGAGTTGAGATTTAGGGAGCTGGCTATGAGGAGGTTTGGTTATAGTAAGGGGGCTATTAGTAGGGCTGTTGAAGAGGCTATCCTAAGATGGATATCCTTAGCTGAAGAAGGGTTGATATCCTTTGAGGGCGACCCAGTAGAGGTTATTGATGGCATCCTATCTGATATCAATATGGGTTCTGTTGAGCTCCAGCATATGATTAAGGATATATGGGCTTCCACGGTGGTAGAGTAGTGTATTTGATAGACACAAACATATTCCTAGAGGTGATGTTAAGACGTAGTAGGAGCCTTGAATGTAAAGAGTTACTTAAGATGCTTAGAGATGGGAGGGTGAAAGGTGTAGTGACAGATTTTACAGTATACTCAATAATGATACTACTCGGTAAACTCGGGAAGCTCGACGAGCTAAGAAACTTCCTACTAAGCCTCACAGCTTATAAAGGTCTCTACGTATACAATACATCGATTAGTGAAAAGATAAAGGCCATAAACATAGCCAGCGAGACGGGCTTAGACATAGACGACGCTATACAATACGCAATAGCGTTATCCGTGAATGCCGAAGCCATAATATCCTTTGATAAACACTTTGACAACCTAAAAATCCCTCGAAAAGAGCCGAAAGACATTGTACACTTGAAAATGTAAAATCCCTCTAAGCGTTTCCCCGCTAACGGTACTCGACGGTATCTGTGAATACTTGTATTCCTGTTAGCGGGGTTGGGCCTTGGTGTGAGATCATTAGCTTCACCCACACCTCATGGGCCCCAGTAGAGCCCTAACGCCATGGGGCTCCCATCTACGCTCGGGCAACCACAGCCCCCCTCACCGCAGTGCGGATCACCAGGGGGCTGTACCCGTTAACCCCTTCCCCCTCCGAAGCTTGAATACCTGCTGTTTAGCTGTAGAACTGTGGCAACCTCCCACACGGTCTTTGACAGCTCACCCAACACGATATACCAAGTATTTACAGCTATCTACAGCTATTTAAATTTACCGTCAGCTCTGTAACAGCCTACTACCACTAGAAATCCAACCCACTATGCGGCGGGGAGGAGGTCGGCCGTCAATCTACCCATAGCCTCTTCCAGAGCTTCTCAGGGTATTTCAGGTAGTGTTGATCAGCTTCGCTAAGAAGATCCTCGTATCTTGTCTCAGAGAGCATCATCACACTTCCTCCTAAGCGCCCAAGTGCACTCCCCTAGAACGTTAGCTCTAGGATCCCTGGTAGCACTAGTACGTAGAGGTGGTGGTAGGAAGAGAAAATGGATATAGGCTTGGTTTAAGAGATACGATATGGGGATGAGGAGGATTAGCGGTCTCTGACTTATTATGTGGGATCAACCATCCGACTCCACGGGGGCTGCTGGTAGGCTACTATATGCTTTATAGGCTTCAAGCCTAGCATGGTACGGGTGGCTGTGATGAACCGTGTTTCAGCCGAGTGATGAGGAGCAGCGGCTTCTCCGAGCCGGTGTGATGAGTAGGGTAGGTTGCCGAGGTGCGGGGATACTTCCATGGGCTGATCGTGGATGACGTGTATAGTGCAGCTTGTAGGCCCAAGTGGTTCTGGTAAGACAAGGGTCATAGTCAGCGTATCTAGGAGGCTTAAAAACCTGGGGTTCAAGGTGGCTGTTGTTAAGCACACATCACCATGTAGATGTGCCAGGTAAGGATTCGTGGAGGTTCATAGAGGAGGGTGGAGCAGACTACGCAGTAGTACTAAGAGGGTCGGGGGAGAGGGTAGCGGTGTTCACAAGAGATCAGAGCATAGACAGGGTTGTGGGGGAGCTCTCGAAAACAGTGGACGTAATCCTAGTAGAAGGCTTCAAAGACCTAAGACTAGGGTACAAGGTAGAACTAGGGGGAGGAGAGAACCTAGAAGAGGTATCAAAGAAGGTGCTAGAAGAGCTACTAGAATGTCTGAGAAAAGCTGGGAGAGCATAGACACCCCCGACCTCAAGGCAAAGAGGGGTGGGGAGCACATTATACAGCCTGTGTGGAATGCTCTGAGAGGGTAGGATCTCGTGCAACCTAGATATCGTTAACGTTTCTAGCCATATTGAGTTTGACCATACTCACTAGAGGCGAGTTGATTATAAAAGGTTTCAATGCCCCCTAGTGGTCGGTGTATGGACTGTCTAGTATGTTATTGTGTCCCTGGTGTGGTTGGGGTTTTATGTGGCCTTTCGGTGGTTGGGGCGCAGGTTTAGGTTTTATCTGGTTTATAACTATGATGCTCTTCTGGATTCTCCTCCTGGTGCTTCTGGTTGCTGGTGTTATCTACGTCCTCAGATATCTATCTGTAGCGTTTGCACGAAAACCTGTTGCAGGTGAGGATTTGGAAGCTGAGATCAGGAGGTTGAAGGCTAGGGTTGAGGAGCTTGAGAGGAAGGGGGCTAAGGGTGGGTAGGTGGTTCCCTGCGGATTACAGGTTCTCCAAGCTCCTGCTACTCTCTCTTCCGACGTTGATCCTTTTAACCCTAATGCTCTTGTTAACACAGGCGTGGAGGTCGTGAAGTCCAGGTGTCGAGCCCGGGTTAAGCCTTAGCGGTATCAGCCTCGTGGTCTATAAAAGTCCTGAGTGCCAATGCTGTCTTGAGTATGTAAGGTATCTTAGAGGCTTAGGAGCTTCGGTTGTAGTCAAAGATGTTAAACCTGTAGAGCTAGAGGCTCTTAAGAAAGCCCTAGGGGTCCCGGAGGGCATGGAGTCCTGCCATACAGGAGTTGTAGTGAACCTAGGGTATTTCATTGAAGGCCATGTACCAGGAGAGGCTATAGTAAAGCTGGTTAAAGAGAAACCTACAGCCAGAGGGGTAACTCTACCCGGTCTATTGCTTTAGCTAGGTCTACGTCAACACTTAATCGTACCGACTGGACTCCAGGATATATTGTTAAACCCTCCCTAACACCACTAGCTACAAAGGTTTTATTAACGTAGACGTTATACGTTATCCTACTTACGTAAATGCTATAGCCTGTGGGGTTCTCCATATCCAATATGATATCTAGTGTTATAGTCCTAGGTATTGGTGGTATCATGCTATAGTGCTCTTTAACACCTACACCAGCAACCCTATAATCCTTAACATTGACGCTTCTAGCAATACTGTAACCTTGGTAAGCCCAGTGACCCCCTCCCCGCATCCCCAGAGGCCTGGCTTGAAGCCAGGCCTCCCCGAGCGGTTTGTCGGTTTTCCGCTCAGACGCGCACTCCTCATCCCTCCAATCGGATTCCCCAT